>Ga0307516_10000041_pt1 | contig 142707 bp, 158 predicted proteins | sample 19_EM_MG_FD_203310 | JGI IMG/M metagenome (GOLD analysis project Ga0307516, IMG submission 203310) | Populus trichocarpa ectomycorrhiza microbial communities from riparian zone in the Pacific Northwest, United States - 19_EM | ecosystem: Host-associated > Plants > Roots > Unclassified... | reverse complement strand
GAGGCTATCCCAGAGGAGGAGGACGAGGTGGAGGGAGCGGCATCACCAACCGAGAAGGCTCAGATCATCGCAGAGGAGGGGGCCGAACGGGAGGCTATCCCAGAGGAGGAGGACGAGGTGGAGGGAGCGGCATCACCAACCGAGAAGGCTCGGTCCATCGCGGTGGAGGGGGCCGAACGGGAGGCTACCCCGGTGAAGACTGGAGACGAGGTCATATTCACTGCGTCGGACATGCATCCATTTGACCTAGACGTCACCTCCGGTGACGTCGAGCAAGAGGAGATAAAGGAATCAAGTGAGGCGGACACCAAGGCAGTGCTCCCCGTGCAACTCCTCACCGACTTCCGTCCGGACGACGAGGAGGATGACGCTTCCAAGCAGGTGTCCCTGGAGATGGGCCTCGCGGAGGAGTTCATCTCCCCTGTGGTCAAACCTGCGGAAAACACTGCCGTCGGTGTCCCCGAGAACCACGTCCTCCGGCCTCGGTCGGTCACGCCTCTCACCACCGCGGGTCAGGGAGCCAAGCGGAAGGCAACTCCGGAGGAGGATGACAACGAGGCGGAGGAAGTGGCCTCGCCACCCACCAAGAAGGCTCGATCCACCGCAGGACAGAAAGCCAAACGGGAGGCTACCCCGGCGGAGGCTGACAACGAGGCGGAGGGAGCGGCCTCGCCACCTCGCAAGAAGGCTCGAGGTGGCCGACCTCCTCGAAAGACGGCTGCCAAAACCGAACCACCAGCTGAGCCACGGAATCTGCGATCTCGCTCCACCACACCATTTGTGCCAATGAGTCTTCCGGTTGCCGCCCCTGCCAAGAGGACAACCAAACGCAAAGCTACCCCGGTAGCTGAAGAAGACGACGCGCCGGAGCCCAAGAAGGCGAAGGGACGCCCGCGCAAGGTTGCGCCGGCAGTTGGGGAGGAACCCGCACCAGCTCCGGAGCCCAAAAAGACGAAGGGACGCCCGCGCAAGGCTGCGGCAGCGGCACCAAGAGCCCCTTCCACGGAGGATGAGGGCCGCGTGCTCAGGGGCCGCTCAGCCACCCCGCTTGCCACGGTGGCGACTGTCCTGCCCCCACCGCCGGCTTTGCACGAAGCTCGCGTACTCAGGGGCCGGTCGGCGACACCGTTCGTGCCTCCTCCTCCGCCCCCTCAGCCAAAACCAAAGAGGGCGGCCAAGAACAAGGCGCCCAAGGCCGAAGAGGAGGTGGATGAGGAAAATGAAGAGGCACCTTCCCAGGAGGGCAAGGCCACCAAGGCCCGCAAAGTGGCCAAGCCTGCTACTCGCCGCTCTACTAGGGCGAAGTAGTCGTTAAAAAAATAAAGAGGCGGGGGGAGTGAGGCGGGGGGTTAATGGATGGGGGAGAGAGAGCGGTGAGTGGTGGTGTGTTGTACGCTAAGATTTCTTTTTTTGCTTACATTTCTTCGTACTTTTTTCTGCTTTGATCGTGCTCGGTGTACTCATGGGGGCTATTGGGTGGTGGTTGATCATTTTCTGTCTTGCTTGCAGTCGTAGAAGGAGTGTATCTACTCTACATTTTGGGGTGGGGGTAGGAGTGTGCACTGTGCACTTGGTATGTCACAGCAACCGTTGGGCAAAAAAAGGGGATATGTAGATATATGTATGTACCGCGGGTATGCAGAGCAACAAGCACTGCATGTTTGGAGATAAAAAAAAACGTTATTTCCCACTGGATATATAAACGCATTACTACCTATAAACCCGGATAAGAGTTCTACTTTTGGAACCAGTTTAGCGTGCGCTAGTCCGCCTCAGGTTAGCGCCTTGGCGGTAATTGAACGTCACTTACTTAATTTGGGGGGTTGAGAGGTTGAAGCTCGCAGGCGCCCTTAAGCCAGAATCGTGAGAATGTTAAATGTAGACCTTTACAAAATACCCACGGAAAATCAAAATAACGAGAATCAGGCCCGCTGGGGATGCACCCATCGTGACCGTGGAGGGTGCCGGGGCGCGCGCCGAGGCTGCTGAAGAAGGCTGGGGCAGCCGTGGGGCGTTGGATATCAGCAGACTTGCACCAAGCCCTCCTCAAGCTTAGGTCAGCCTCCGCGAGATAGCCGGAGAAGGAAACTTGTGCTAGAGGACTGTGGCTGCCTGTCTTTCTTGGGCTGGGCTTCGATTTCGGTATCGGGGCGATAGGTGGACGGACAGCTAGGTAGCTCGATGTTTATCGTCTTCGTCTAAAGTATTGCTGGTAGGTTCTTGAACCGTAGATGAAGGAACGAGAGCCGCGAACGGCAAAACACGTACGACTGTATCCAGTGTGTTTGGCATGATGAAATATTGACTCCGCCATTCTCCATTATTGCCTCTGTGATTCCTGTTGACTTGATCTTTGTTGGGGCTTTTGTGAGGGTCACACGATGCTGCTCAGCTCAGGGGGCTCCAGCTCACGGCCATTGTCACGAGCTTCACCCTCCCGGCCTCCTGGGTAGGTGGCGTCCTTTTGCCGCCGCCGCGCTAGCCCTGAGCGCACTGGCGCGCGTGGCATCGGGCTAAACCCTTTTCAAAAAGATGGCTCTTATACACATAAGTACTTAGGTATTTCGCGCCGGCCATGTCGCGTGTGTACATAGTTGGTAACAACAGTCTTTTGCAGCATCCGGAAACAGGCCGGTATGCACTCTACGTATATGCGCGAGTACATTCATACGTAAGTCAATTTTGGGGGTGGCAACTCTGTTCCACTATTCCGGGGTTTTTTTTTTGGTTTTTTTTTTGGTTTTTTTTGCTATAATTGGTCTACGCTCATCGCCGCCGCCGGTCGGAGTGTTCTGGTTATTCCACCTATTCGTTCCACGAGTTGACTGCAATTTATGAGCTTGCGAACTCGCGGCTGTTGCGGCTGTTGCGCTTGTTGCCGTATCGTTCGAAATCGACTCGTCGTCTTGCCTTCGTTTCGCCTGCATGTAGGTACATGCAAAGGTGAGCAGTGCTTTTGTCTCGGTGGGTGGGAACGGATGGTATAACTATGTACCTACGGAGATAGTTCTCATTGCCAGCTGAAGTGTTTGGCTTTCATTTCGGTTTCCAAAAAAAAACGCCACAATTCCAAAAGAAACCCCCCCCTCCCCCCTCCCCCCTCCCCTTATCGGTGGTAAATATTACGTAGAGTTGAAAATTTTCTATAAACTACAATCCCAACCCACGGGCAATGATCCATACTCCGACGGGAACCACCACATTATCATTAACGCCCGTCGCCGTGGCTTCCAGCATACTGCCCCAAGCGCCCGCAAACACCAGTTTCGTCCAGACCGCTGTCCCCCAGTTTTCGCCGGTAACAGCAGCAGCGCTGACGATCCACCATCTCGCAGCGGTCAAGCCGGAGACCACCGCCACAGTGAACGCGACGCTGCCCTCGACGCTCTTACCGCCCTTCCAGCCCCACTTGTGGCGCCCGAACCGGCGGCCGATCAGGGATGCCGCCGCGTCGCCGAGGCCGACGCAGGCCACGCCGGTCGAAAACGTGAGGGATGTGGGCTCGATCCAGTCCCAGTCGCTCTGGTCGCGTGCGGCGAGCGTGAGCCACCAGCCCATGCCGGCGCCCACGAGGAGGAACACGTGCGAGATCACCATTGGGCCCTTGAGATCGCGGCCGTCGACGTAGGGTTGCAGGAACCGGGCGATGTACTGACTGGCTGGGGGTAGTTGACCAGCGCGGATCAGGTCGACGAGTAGGAAGAGGGCTACAGCGATACTGAGGCAGAGGTGGGTGAATGGTGGATCGAACAGGCCAGGTATCAAGAACATGGGCACCACCATGCCGTGGAATATCTTGCGGCGGGTATCGACTTCCAGCCGGGGTGCAAACGTCGTGACGACGGCGAGTCCGATCGTAAGGATGACACCCCAGAAGCCAATGATGCCCAGTCGCAAATTTGCCGCTGCCGTCGAACCTGCCGTCACGCAGTATCCGGATCCGGGACTAAGACGGTCCACGAGTCGCTGGTACCAGCTCTGTCCGCAGAACACGTAGCCAGGAGCCCAGACGAATGGGTCCACGCCGTCAAGGGCATGATCTCTGATGTAAGGCCGCAGCCCGAAGAAAACAGTCCCCAGTACGATCACGTATACGCACGCAGTGTATCCTAGTCGGCGCACCCTGGCTTGTTCCTTGGTAAGCGCAGCGAAATAGGATCCCTTTCTGGGCTTGGCCGCCCTCCTGGTGGGCGTGATCTCCGCCTCACTGTCGCTCGCCTGGTCGTACGAAGACCAAATGCCTTTCTCCAGTCCTGCCAACCTGCGCAGTCGACCGGCCCCAATGATGGTGTGTCCGGCACGCCGGAACCGGTGGAGAGGGACACGGGCGAGCATGACATTCCACGAGATGACGTCTTCGCAGAGAAGGAAAACAGCCACGCCGCCACCCCATACCAGGGCCCTGAGGATGATGGCCTGCGGGGAAGACGCATGGAAGAGAAGGTTGATCAGCGCCGACGAGAGAAGACGGAGTTCACTCGCGGTCAGGGATGGATGTAGTATGCTCGTGAGGGCAGACGTCAGAGTCACGTTTATGGGTGCAATGAGCGAAAGCGTATCGTTGATTGGAACTTGGCCAGGATTCCATTGTGACGGCAGTAGCGGTGACAGAGACAGGAGCCATTGCAGATTCCACGTCGATGCCAGTATAGGCGGTAGGTTCGATATAGACAGAACCAGATTGACAAGCAGGAATGGATTCGAGATGCCCGCTCCCGCCGGCGTAAGGGACAGCGCGATGACGATAGGAAACAGTGATGGATATAGCAACGGCGAAGGGTCCAGCGAACGTGGAAGTTGTACGTTGCCGTCACGCAGCAGCACACGGAGGGGATATGCAGCGACCAATCCCAGATACGGAACCAACCAGCACATCATCTCTGCGGAGCCCGCCCTCTCCCATCAGCACCTAGAACTTTCGCGCATGTACGACACGTGTACACAACGTAGGAGTGGACGAGGAGGAGCCGAACCGACCTTTCCTTCGGAGCAAGACCTCTCGCCATGGTCTCCGTCCCTGGCCCGACAGAGCGACCACGACCAACACCAGCGACAGCGCAACCTCGATCACCCTCCTGACGAACGCGATGCCTGCTCTTTTCCTCGGCCTTCCCGTTTTCGGCGCGCCGCTGGTCGTACTGCTTTGTCGTCCCCTACTGCTTCGTGCGCCGCCGTCGTAGCGATTCCACGCCTCGTCTTCGGAAGAGATGCGCCTTAGCGCCGGCGGCGCCGGGAGTCTTCGCGTCAATTCATCGTCGGCCTCGGTGCCGGACTCGGAGTAGCTGGACTTCTTGGGGGAGCCAGGTTTCGACGAATCGGGGGACGAGGGCGAGGACGAGGACGAGGACGATAGCGTCAGAGCCGGGGGAGGGCAGTCGGACTGGTCTGGCAGCGGAGGTCTCCTTGGTTCCTGCTGCCGACGGCGGCGGCGGTAGGGGTGTGGCGAACGTGAAAGTTGTCGGTTGGCGACCGGCGAAGGGGAACGGGAGATGTCGAGCGTCGTCGTCGTCGATGGTGGTACCAACAATAGAGCCTCTGTCTCCAAAACCGTCATAACGTACGACGTGTGATTTTGGGGGAAGTATCGCTATCAGGGTAGTGTGAGGGGGAGGGGTGGTAGAGTGGGTTGCTGAGGCGAGCAGCATCAGCTAGAGAGCTGTCTACGCGACCCCACGACTTTAGTCTCGCGCCACAGTACCTTTTTTTTTCTTTTTCGCAAGCACCTAAAGTATAAAGTGTAAAGCTAGCTGTGGGTTGGAGAAAGAGAAAGAGAAAGGTACTAAAGTGGTACACAATACCCTCATCGGTACAGGGTGCCCGCACCACGCTAAAATAAAATAATTGTTCTGTTGCCAAGCAGTAATTAAGAGGTGGGTGAGGCTGGAGCTTACGGTTATGACGCTCCGAAAAGAAAAAACTTCATCGACATCGACTGTCCATCTGCCCACCGACCGCCGCCCGCTGAATGTGCCTTGTCTGTCGAACACGTTTCCCGCAGCCTCCAGAACACCTACAGTCGTCCCTCCCGGTTGATATTTATCAACAGATCAGACACGCCCTGACGCAGCAGAAGGTACAGGCAGGCGTTGCCGGCCTTCGCGATGCCTCTCCAAACGCCGCTGAATATCTCGAGGATACTCCACTAGTCCTGTGGTCATCTCCCTATTTACTCGCTCGGAAAAAGATATGGCCGTAACACTTCCAATCTCGTTGAAGTGATGAACAAGTGAATGCGGGAAGAACGGCGCATATGTGTACTTGATCTTCTACATTCTCTTTGGTCCAAGGATGGATCTACGTTTCCGGTGGCTCCAAGAGGCGAAGATGGAGGACGAAAAAGGGGCGGTAGTAACAAAGTACACGACGATAGTCGATGGATCATGCTCTCGTCCGAAACATTCGCTACGCCGACGCTGACAACGCCTTGGTGCACACATACTCTGGCAAATCACGATATTCCATGTGGCCATGCAATCGCCGTGGTTCAACTGTTCCGGCCTCTTGCCCCTTCACCGCAACGAAACGCTCAAGACTATATACCTTACAACCTCACCGTTGCTGCGATGGTTGCGTCTTACTCTCAGTCGCTACCGCCTATCGATGTGGGCACCTTGCAGGCACCTCCTGGGGATCCTGCTCTGTGGGAGGGTCGGCCGCCGCTGTTCAAGAAAGCGAAGGGGCGGCCTCAGACCGCTCGCCCCACAGCTGGTGAGCAGCGTGGCCGACGTGCTACTTGGAGAGGGCTCTACCTGAGGCCCCGATCGAATGCCGCAGAGGTGTAGCCGGTGTCGGCAGGAGAGGCACAATGTACTGAATTGTAGGGCTCTGCCTGTCGGTTTGTAGGAGATCTCGGCGTAGGCACGGCGGGTACAGGCGCAGGCGAGGGTGAAAGCGCGGGCGATGGTGAGCGGCATGCCAGCAGCGGGCCTGTATTCACGTATATATTCCATCTATCCATAGCAATTCATCTCTACTCTACATCGTCTCTGCGACGCCGGACTCTGCGCCGGACCCTATGCCTCCGGATTCCTCAGGCGATCTGCCACCTGAGTTCGCCACCAGCCACATCTCACTTTCTATTCCTTGCTTGGCAACAGAAGAATTATTTTATTTTAGCGTGGTGCGGGCACGGAAGACTCTGCGTAGTTACTGAAGTTCACACAAGGCATGTCAACACAAGCCTCGTCATCTTCTTCATCGCGAGCCTTATGGACCGAGGAAATGGAACTTGCACTCGTGGAGGCTGCCGTCACGGAGATTCAGGATGCTCTGGTATTGGGCGATTAGAGCACCAACGGCAAGCAGCCTTGCTGGGCTAAGGAACGGCGGAGGGTGGGAGTTGGACATCGTAGGCGTGATGGTGGGGTTGATTGGGGGGCCACGCTGGTATGTACTGGTGGTTGTTAGTAGAGTTTATTTGTATCTATTGTGGCTCAGTGGACATATACAGTTTCTCAAATCGCTAACTCCAGGAGGTGTGCCGAACGGTGACCCCTCGCCGAGAAACCGAAGGTTTCAAACTGCATTTCAATTTTGTGTGGTAGATTCAAAATGCAGGTGGGCAACCGAATAGGCCCTTAGATAGGGGATACGTTTTGTAGTCGTATTTTTCCAACGGCTTTTTGCTAAAGTTTGAGTTTGTCTCAACGGCTCAAGAAAAAAGTGAACTTGGTTAATCCGAGTGATATTTGACCACTTGGAGGGGCACAGTTAGGTGCATTTGGAAGTGCACCGCTTGTTGCTTGCTACCTTCTGGTTTCTCACGTTGCCCTCCACCCCCCCTTCTCTCCTCTTCGCAGCTTATTACCTCCTTGAGTGTGCCGGTGGTCGTACTCTGAACGCACACTCAGAAAGCCAGCAGACGGCCATGCTGTGAGTTATCGTGGCAGATGTCGAGGGCTGCTCATGCACATCGGTTGGCCATAGCTGCCCCGAATAAAGCACCACGCTCCGGGGTTCTAAGCTAGATATGTTGCAGGGGGTGTTGTAGTTTGGTGGTTTTCAATGTGTCGGTTTTCAGATGAGAGAAATTTGTGTTTGTACGGCTGTTAAAAATACACTCCGATAACCAATTTTTCTTTTTGGGTTATTGGAACAAACACAAATCTGGGCTTTTTTTTTGGCAACGCCAGTCAGCCAGAGTCTCAGACGAATAATGGTGAGATATTCCCGCTCTATGCTCTATGCTATTCCAGATCGGCACCTGCCCAGCATGTGGGAGTGTTATTATTACTAGGACTTGAGGTGTTAGTGCTGACTGGTGGCGCCACTGCACCTAGGTACTGTGTATCTAGTGAAGGGGGGGTTAAAAAAACGTAGTTTTCCCGCTGGACACGTATCGCAGGTGGGAGGACAGTTTTACAGTGGTGCCAGGTAGTCGAGTCCCGCTAAACTACAACGGCTAGCGTGGTTTATTAATCTCTAGCGGGGCCCTGATCTTTTTTTTTTACGTAGATACTGTATAGTCGAGGGGAGGGTAAAAATTGTGGTAGTGCTATCACATCTTGGACAAAATGGTAGCGATACAATATCAATACGATGAAAACACGTGTTTTTCGTGTTCCGATACGATAGTAATATGCGTTTAGCGGGAAATACCGTTTTTTTTACCCCCCCCTTCAACTACACAGAAGCATCGAACTCAGCCAGTATACGCGGTCGGCGTCGGCTCCATCTGAGGGCTTCTGGGCTGAATTCGATTGGTTTATTCTATTTAAGTAAAAAAAATCAGGGCTCCGCTAGAGATTAGTAAACCACCCTAGCCGTTGTAGTTTAGCGGGGGCTCGACTACCTGGCACCCACCCTTAACTACTTTTTTTTTACCCCCGTTGACTAGGCAGGTGTAACCTACCTTGCACACTCCGTGGATCAATAATAAGTTTTTGATTGAAATAACTTTAGGAAGAGCTGGCCCCGTGCACTGATGCGTGCAATTCAGCCCCACGGGAAAGCAAGCCACATTTGAACGACGGTGTAGTTGCACTCAGCTTCGCTTATGTAGCTGAGGAGGCGCACTTGCGGCGCACCTTCTGCAGTTCGCGAACCTTCTGCCCAGTTCGCGAACCTAAAGAAAAGTTCGCGAACTAGCCATTTTTCGCGAAGTACAATTATCTATCATCTATGAGTGGCATTCCACGACGCCATACGCAAGGAGAAAGGACTAGATTGTCCAAAGAAGAAATCTACCCATAGATACACCGATCAAGGTAGACTGAAAGAGCAAGAGGTATCACGAGAATGAGCCAGATGAAATGAGATGATGCCGTATGCAAGGACATATGTCAGCAAAGCTAACTATTTGTCAAGACTCTCCATATTCTGCGCAAACGAGCTGCTGTCGAGATCATGGGCCGGTGGGGTGGCAAGCTTTCGTCCCAATGACTCCCTGAAGGTCCTTACAAGTGGGTGACTTGTGGCGATACCCACTGTTGGCAGATTATGGGCGGATCTGGCAACGCTACCGAGTTCGGGGCTGTGTCGACTCCTGGGTAGGATCCGGAGGGAACTCTGGAAGAGGGTTTTGAGGGAACTGTAGACGTCATGGCTGCAGAAGTTGCTCCGGCAGATCGACGGGCTTTCTCAAGAGTGCTGCGGAGGAATGCCTCACTGTCTTTGGTTTTGTGCTTGCGTCCTGCGGATATTGTAGAGCTGATCGCCGGTCCATACTCGCCCATTAATTGCTTATGCTTCTCCTTCTCGGTGCTAAGGATAGCATCATCTGTCTTCATTGAGGCGGCATAACGTCGCCCGTGCCAGGAACATCGATATATTGGTCATCCGCCACCTTGATGACTCGTTCTCCAGGCTTTGAGAATGACTATGTTTTGTTCTGCGCGCGAATGAGCTTCGGTGGAATTCTTCATCAGCGCCTCGCACCTGTCACAAAGTGTCTGACAATTTCTGCGGCCTGACTGCCGGCAAGGGCCTTGTAGGACATAGTGGGCTGCGCCGACGAAGCTGAGGCGGCCGAGAATGAGAGCACGCATGGAGATCTCATCCCACGCGTCAGGGGCTTCCCAGGGGCTTCCGTATAAGCGGCTGTGATCTTAACAACTTCCTCCCACTCAGTCTGCACCATGGTTTCGATACGTGCCACTATCTCATCGGTGACGTTGACATGCTCACTTCCGATCTGCAAGAAGGGTCGAAAGACCGGGTTTCGCTTTGTCATCGGCAAGGGTGTTGGGAACAAATCCCTCTTCTGACTCGGTATCGGATCCAGCATTTAACATATGTAGGGGCGTCAAGATGCGGCTGTCGAAGTGGCCCACCTCTGCACAGGTATGTGAGTACACACTGCTTTGAGCTTCTGACCATCGACGGAAAGACGCTCGTGAGACCTGCATTCTCGAAGAAGCAGCTGAATCTGGACTTGATTCTGTGATTACTGCTAGCAAACTACATACGCCTCCAGAAAGGATACGACCGACAGGCAGTGCACGTTCATTGCGGATAGTATGTGGTAAGCCCGTTCGCCGCGGGATTCTCCTTCATGTAGGCTTCGGTGTCACTTGTATTGGGCTGGACATGTATCTCGGGATAGCCAGATTTTTGGCGTATGGCTGTGTAATTGGGGACTCCTAAAGCCGGAGTGGATCTGACACCCCAAGTTTGAGCCGCTTATTCTTCAACAAAAAAACTTTTTTAGAAAAAGAACTCTATTAGTAGCTTCTATTTCACTCACTGCGTCGCCTGATAGACTCGGATTTTTGATATACCTTCTGGTAGTGGAGAAAAGACACGGAGGTTTTGGAAGGAATGTCGCTTGTATGGTCGAAATCGGAGAAATCATGACAGTCACTCAGTTGTACAGGGGTATTTTGTATATGTTACTAAGCAGAAATGAATGTCACTTCCCTCCGCGACGAGGTGTTCTCAACTGTAGTGTTGCCAAGATCGGGTATTTTTTTCCGCTGGGGTTTGGGTGCAGGTACAGGTGTCACTAGACGTGCGCAACGAAGGTATACATAGATCGGATAGAAACGAGTGGTTAAACCCGTAGCGCCACAATCGGAAGACTGGTGCGAGACAAGTGGCAGTATCGAGATCGGGAGCTGCGTTGCAACCACTAGCCGAACTCGGACAATTGCTGTGTCACAGTGCTTGGAATTAAAACTACCTTTGCGCTGAGTGCAGGCACAAACTCCATTGTACTAGATACATGAGAATGTGTAGTGAGTGGGCACTTGGGAGCGTAACATTAATAATACATACGCCATCCTTTCCTAACAATAGAAGTGGTCCCGGCGCAGTACCACAACATCGCAAAGCCGTGGAACCAGAAACTATCGACACCGGACTCCAACCCTCATGGACCAGACCAGTATCTGTTCAACCAAAATGCATAGGGACAAATCGACCGCAGAGGGTTGAAGCATAGTTGCTCTTATGATATCAAATTAACGCGTTAAACCAATTACCAACCATATCTAAGCAGGCAGGCTGTGCAAAAGATCACAAAACAGTTCCTTACAGAGAGAAAGGTTGTCCTTGGAATTTGGGTATCGAATTCTGTTTTGGTGGGAATAACACATCGAACTAGGAGTGTATCATACCTTGATTGTTGCCACAGCACCAGCCCCACTATCAGCCCCAGGGATGGCCAAGGATGGGATGCAGCTCTTGCCGAGTTAACTTGGCACTGAGGCATATCGGGTGCACCTGCTAGATATGTACGTCGGGTGGCACAATGTCCCCTGCATTTTCCCGCCCCACAATTAGCAGAAAGCTGAGCGTGCACTCTTCGCCAAGATGTAAACAAACGACCTGATTGGCTGACAGCAACGATATCAGGTGCTGACTGCCATCGTCATCACCAAATATGTAAAATTATCCGCAAGAAAAACAGACTTGCTTCTGCTTTCCCTATCCTTTGACTCTGGTGCATTCTGGTACTTGATATGAATTCTGGATTGTTCCTTCGATTCGGTGTGTTTGTGTCGTTGACTGGTTTTTGATAGACCGTATGCGCTGCCAATACCTTGTGCACGCTCAACCCAGCAAAACCTTGCGGCACGGATTTGTGCACGCACAGCCCAGCAAAACCTCGATAATATGTAACCTCGCGGCGTGCGGGTGAGGGAACTGCACGGATTTGTGCACGCACACCCCAGCAAAACCTCGATACTGCGCTCACCATCGAGCAGGATCCATTGGTTAATCAAAAACTATCTACAAATCCACCCTGTGCGCCTAACCCATTGCTTGCGGATTATTTCGTGCGCCACCAATGCCTCATAGAATCGCGCCACCGCCGTTGCGGGAAATCGTGTTGCCTGCGGGCTCAAATAAATGAAGAGATATCGCTCTGTTTTCACTTTATCTAAAATCTTTCATCCTATATTCCGGCAAACCTTTCTGTGTAGATACTTCCTTCTTCTAGCTATGCGCAATGAAACTCTCTCAGAATGTACTACCGTCGAAAGCGGCAGCGCCACCGACCGAGCACTGCGGCCGCCCTTCGCGGAGGGACGAGTGTCGCTTCCATTACATTCGCCTCCGGCGACACCAACCACCGGGTCCATACCGTTCGACAGTGGTGCGATCCCCGGCCGTCCCATCGTGCCAACGGACACGGCCGAGTACGTCCGGAAGGAGCTGCTGACGGCGCGGCTGGACCGGATCTTCCTGCACCTGTGGTGGGCGGGCCGGCCTGGCAACATCTCGCCGCTGCACGCGCAGAAGATGATGAAGCGCGACATCGTGCTCACCGAGAACGCGGGTCTGCACCTTGTCTGGTTCGACACGACGTACTACGTCAAGCCGCTGCCGGAATGGCTCCTCAGCTGGCACTTCTACGATGGCGTGCTGTGTAAAAACACGGACCTGATGCTCGCCGCCAACGGCTTCCTCAGGACGTACATCATGCTGGTCCGGCACCCGTCCGATTTCCGCATCGCGAGGGAGCTGGGCCTGCTCCCGGACTGCTTGGGCACGTGGGAGGCCTGGAGCGGGATCGTGGCGTCGGTCCGCGAGCTCGACGACATTGCGGATATCGAGGTCAGCAAGCGCTACCACTACGGAGAGCTGCGGCTGCGGCGACTGAACCAGATCTACCGTGCCTTCCACCGTGAGAATTACCACTCGGTATACCTCCAGTACGACCAGTTCTTCTCGAAGAACTTTGCCTGGCTCGTGCTGTTCGTGGGCTATCTCTCCGTCGTACTGTCGGCCATGCAGGTCGTCCTCGCCACCAACTTCCAGAACATGCGGTTCGAGGATGTTGCCTACTGGGTCTCGATCACAGCACTGCTGTTCATCGCCGCCACCATCGGACTGCAGCTGTTTCTGCTGGTGGTGCTGTTCGTCTATCACCTGGTGCGCACGATTATCAACCTGGAGAAGAAAGAGTGCCCGTGGGTTGGCCGCAGGAGGAGCGGGCGTAGGGAGAAGTGTCTCCAGACCCTCCAACAGTTACCCGGTTGTACGGGGAACACTGGCTGAAAAAGATTCAGTTGGGGATGGGGCCGATTCGCAGTTCAGTTGGGAACGAGGAAGGCCGATTCGCGGTTGGTTTGACGAGTGGTGCTGCTCCCAGTTCAACTAGGTGAACTGCCAAGTTCAGTACGGTGAACTGTCGGTCCAGCGGGAGAGAGCCGAGAGAGAGCCGAGAGAGAGCCGGGAGAGAGCCGGGAGAGAGCCGGGAGAGCCGGGAGAGAGCCGGGAGAGAGCGAGGAAGAGTGGCAAGTAATATATTGGCCAATAGAAAGAAAGATGGCGAGTGCATGAGTTTTCATTTAGTCTAGGTTACGGGCTATTGATAATCAAAGTGCGTTGAAACTTTTAGCGTGGCAAAACTGGCCAATAAGGATGACACTTTGATTGCCCCAGTTGAAACTTCGTTGTGAGGCGACGACAAATTTTCATGTCGTCGTGTAGCCTCCCCAGCACCCACAATGTAAGCCAGTTGTGAATTCCCTTCAATTCGAACTTATGCTAACACTGAATGGCAGAATGTCGTCTCTTCTGTGATTGCCTCCTCTGCCTCAACGGTTACCTTCCAGCTAGTTACTGGGCAGCAGCAGCGTCACATCCACCACCGAGTTCAGACTACGGCCCGACATCGTTACACAAGCCCACTGAACACTGATGTAGACTACATATGCAACAAATTTTTTATACACAACTCTGCCGCCCACGCTATCTTAAAATTAAAGTAGTGCGGCCCAGCTAAACTGCTTCTGTCGTTTAGTCCATTGAAACTTTTTCAACTGCTAAAGTCTCACTACTAAGTAGTTAATTATTATCCTCCCGGCGACTCCAAAAGTTTCAGCGCACACCGATTAACCACCTACTCCTAATGCTAGCTATGGGAGTTCACTGATATTGAACTCTTGATATCTCGAGCGCCTCGACAATACTCAGAGAAAAAAAATCGCTCTACCTCAGCGGAGGGAAACCGTTGTTGGCATTGCTGACATGGTTCCAGCCGCCATCCGATCGCGGCCAGAGTCCAGACCAGATATTAAGGATATCTCTCCCGACGGGCAATGGACGGTAGTCCTGGAACTCGTCTGTATGTACAGGGTGCATTCCATCCTCAAGCCAGTGCTCGAATCGACCAAACTCCTGATTCTGCCTCAGAGGTTCTTCCCGCGAGTTCTGACCTGTACGTATTGCTTCTTGTACTGTATACAGCCCATGGCTGCTGCACGGACTCTTGGGCGGTTTAGATCCACTGGTGCTTCTCCGTTGAAAAAATAGGTGCCTTCATTTACCTAGTGTTTGGCCCTGAGGTGAATAGCCGCAGCTCAAGCTCCGGACGAGATCCGGCACCGCTGTGGATTCGAATTTTTTGGGGCACAAATCGCATGCCCAATACTCGATCTCGCTCTCCTGTCTATCGCACATGGTTCTGCGAGCCCAGAACTCCGCCACTCAAAACAGTCACGAGCCACCGAGGGAACTGCCATGTGATATACGCTTATGGCACACTACAGCTACAGATTCCTTCCCTATCTATACCGCACTCCATGAGACCACCTCCCGTCATGGGGATGGTGGCGATGGGTGTTTGTAGACTAGTTATCCGTATCGACCGAGCAGTGAATGTCTAGTGGAGCAATCGAAATGACTGAGCAGTGATGTTTGCAGACTGTTCTGTTCCGATTCGCGGGCTCTCGGAGGTCAAGTGGTCAGCCCGGCTGCGCATGTTGCCATGCGGATGTGATTCTCGCACATCGACGTCCGGTGACTGATCCCCGCAGATGTCCGCGATTCAGGTAGGTCCATTGCGGATTCGCCAAATGAACCAGCTGAATACGGAGCCAGGAGTCTTTGTAGTTAGTCATGGCGCACGCCCAGTTCGCGGTGCTCTCGCCCATAGCTAATCCAGCGCGCCGTTGCCCAAGGCGAAGAACATGTGTTGCGTAGTTGGATCATATGCAAATGGATCCAAGATGTAGCTCGCCTACGGATTCCAAATCTGCACCCATCACATCTGTCAGGAGGAGTGCTTCTCTAGGGCAACGGAGTGTGGTTAAGGGCTCAAGGCACCATCGTTGCTGCGGCCAGGCGTGGCGAAACGGAGCGTGCCAAACCGGATGTGACAAGCGAGGGCTGTGTTGATCCCAGCCGGTGAGATTATCGCGCGGCTAGATAGAGCCGGTCACAACCCGGGATGCGGCATTGGTGATGTCTGCGGGAGCGACAACACATCGTTGGATAACCGCACGCTGGACCAACAGCGCCAGCGGTAGGTATCCGCCCTCCCCGGGCGGAGAGACACACCGCGCAACCGCATAATTGCCATTATCCGCGCGCTGCGGCACGGCGAGACATTGACAAATGGCTGCGGGCCAGCCGTATGCGATGGCCACAACTACATACGTGCGTCTATCCGCCTGGGTGCTGGCGCGGCTAGGTGCATGTCTCAGCTGTGTGCTGTGTATTGTAACCACGAGTGATGTGCGCGATTGCGTCGAACCGCAAACAGCTACATACGTGTGGTCGTGTTGGTGGCGCACACCTAAGAGCACTGTAAACGGACGCGATGGACAGAGATATCCGGATCCTCAGGGAGCCATCCTTTGTGATCACACCCGGAATCCACAAATTGAGCCAGTCGGCAAGTGGACATACTACATGGAGAAGGTAGCTAGGTTACACAGCCAACCAACAGGCGCTAGCCCACATTCTCGGATGTCACTACATTGTATCCACCTAACACAGCTCATGAATAAACAAAAAAAAAAAAAAACTAGACACAGCTGACTAAACCACGCCACGTGCCATCTTCGGATGTCAACGAGCTCGCCCGCATCCCATAAAACTTCCGGCCCCCGCCCCACCACAGCATCTCCTCTAGCAACCCTACCAACCCTCCATCTCAATCGCCCATCGCCACCACCACCACCACCACCACCACCACCACCACCACATTCTCCTCTTCCTCCTGCACCACCCAGAACACACGCGATGACGGCGATTTTCAAAGACGTTTTGACGTACTTCGCCTTTCCGGGAGTCTCCAACCGGGACGCCTCCCCGGATATCCGGCGGCTGGCACGAACCGACGGCAGCGGCGAGATAGAATACGTCGTGCTAGAGTAGCGTCCTCCCTCCCTCTGCCGACGCTCCGTTCACTGATCCCCCTCCAGGTCGCCGAAATCGCCAACGGTCGTCTTCGTCTCACATGGGCGGCTGCGGGCGCTTGACGCGGCGGGGGTGGAGCAGTGGAAGGCGCTGGCGGGGACGCGCGAGGTGTCGGTGGTGCTGCACAACTACCCGGGGTACGGGGGCACCGCGGGGCCGGCTACCGAGGAGCGGCTCTGCGCTGATGCGCTGCAGCTCATTTCGTTCGTCATGGCGCAGGACTGGGCCGGCGGCAGGAGTCTGTGCCTACTCGGGAACTCGGTTGGTACGTGACGTTCCGCCGCGCGAGCGCAGAGGAGTGCGGGATTGGCTGATGGCATACAGGCTGCGGACCGACCATGTGGCTCGCCGCGCAGCAGCAGTTGAAGGTCGAGCGCGTGGCGCTCGTCTCGCCGTATACGAGTATCAGCGCGCTGACGTTCGTCCCCCCCCCCCCCCCCGCCCGGGAGGCGACACCCGCTGACACGGCTGGCGCACAGTCCCCTTTGGGTGCTCCTCTACCTGGCAAAGTACCTCCGCGTCTCCATACCGCGCTCGTGGAAGACCTGGCTTGGCACTCCCAGCCGGCGCGAGTGGGCGCAGAGCGCCCGCTTCGATCCGTTCCCGCCGATCGCGCTGGTCAAGCGGCTCGCGAACGGCACCAAGTTGCTGCTCGTTCACGGCGAGGACGATACCACCGTGCCCGTTTCGCACTCCTACGTACGTCCCCATTCTTCCCTGCGATTAGGCTAACGGGAAAGAAAGGCGCTCCATGCAGCCCTCCAAAGCTGTCCCGAGGTGACGACTACGATGTGCATAATACCCGGGTCGGAGCACAGGGACACGCGCCTGCGCGCCGACGACGCCATCTGGGCGTTCGTCAAAGAGCAGGACGAGGAGCTGCGCGGCGCAATCGACGAGATCGTGAAGGGCGGCGTCGCCAGGGTCGAGAACGCTGTCGGCACGGATTGAGCTGTGGGTACTTGCTTACCTAAGTACTTACTTACTTCTATTTCACGTGGATCTACACACGTGAATGGCGGGGCTGGCGTTTCGGCTGGAACTTTATTTGCTTTCTTTTCTTTTTTTGCGATCTCCGACGAAGTATGTAGACTTAGATGCGCGGAGTTGCGGGGTTCAGGGGGGTCGAGGGCGCGGTGTTCGCAAAAGGCTGCTTGGGAGCATAGCTAGGCAGTAAGTGTCATACTATGACTGGCCCGTCGCGGCTGCGCTCACGCGCTTCCACGATCCAACCCCCGTGAGACACACCGAGCCAGAGATCCAGAAACACACCGGATCGTGCACGCAGTCAGCAGGCCGATCCGATCCGGGCTGGAGCAGCCACACTGTTCCGTGTAGATATATAGCTGTGTCCAGGCCAGGCCAGCACGGCTCCCTCCGCTTCGGTCATGGAGCCTTCCTCTTCCAACGCATGCACGTAGGAAGCCAGTCTACAGCGCCAGGTGAACAGTTCGCCCCGACTAGGGATGTCAAATTACCGTAAAGTCTGAGGCGTGACTGTAAAGTGTCACGTAACGTTGTAAAGGCTTGGCGGTCATAACACAGTGCGACACGCCATCCACGTGACTGCCGATAATGAGGGGTGGCGGAAGAGGTGGCTGACATAATTGGCGCGGGGGAAGATGGCGCCGCAAAGCAAGGGGGGGTAGGGAGGAAGTAAGGAGTAGGTAAGGCCTCGAGTGGAGAGAAGAGGGGGACTTCGATAAAAAGGAGGGGAATCCTTTTGAAAAATCTGTTCTCTACAGAAGATGCCAAACTCAAAGACCGACCGTGATGTGGCTGCTGCGTTCACAAAGGCGACGAATCCTATTGAAAAATCTGTTCTCTAAAAATGCCAAACTCAAAGACCGACCGTGATGTAGCTGTTGCGTTCACAAAGGCGACGAAGCCTGGCTTCAAGGTATGCACCCCAGTGGTGCTCTGCTGCCGTTCCACGAGAAGTTCAAAGACGCATGAATTGAATTGAAGTGTCCCCGAATGCGTTGCAATTATTGCGGGGTGGAATATGCGCAAAAGACCACCCGGCAGCACCGTCATCTACTCAAATGTCCGCGGTACCAACAGGCGGTGCGCGACAGGAAGAATCCAACGCGATCACCAATGAAGCAGGGACAGGTTCAAGTTCCACTCCGACAACAATTGCCAGCGGAGTTGTCAGAGTGGAATTGTCATCCCAACTCCACCGGCAACTGTTGTCAGATTGGAACTGAAACCTTTCGGCGATCGCGTTGGATTCTTCCTGTCGCGCATCGTCTGTAGGTACCACGGACATTTGAGTAGATGGCGGTGCTGCCGGGTGGTGTTTTGCGCATATTCCACCCCGCAATAATTGCACCGCATTCGAGGGCACTTCAATTCAATTCATGCGTCTTTGAACTTCTAGTGGAACGGCAGCAGAGCACCACTGGGGAACATACCTTGAAGCCAGGCTTCCTCGCCTTTGTGAACGCAGCAGCCACATCATGGTCGGTCTTTGAGTTTGGCATCTTCTTTAGATCGGGGGGGATTCCCCTCCTTTTTATCGAAGTCCCCCTCCTCTCTCCACTCGAGGCCTTACCTACTCCTTACTTCCTCCTTACTTCCCCCCTTACTTGCGGCGTCATCTTCCCCCGCGCCAACTATGTCAGCCGCCACCCTCGTTATCGGCAGTCACGTGGATGGCATGTCGCACTGTGTTATGACCGCCAAGCCTTACAACTTTACGTGACAGTTTACCTCACGCTCAGACTTTACGGTAATTTGACATCCCTAATTACCGTTGACATCCCTAGCCCCGACTTGTTGAAACCCCGTTCTATTTACAGTACCTCGCCAAAAGTCTTCGTGGTTGGTGAAATCATGTCTCAGTTTAGCCTCATTGACCAGGGATCCTACCCCACCTTCCCATAATTTATCTCTACCACCGACTCTAACATCATGATTCACACACCAAAGAAACCCCGTGGGACGCTGAAGTCTCAGATGGTGAAGGTTCCGAAATATCAAAAGAAATGTGACGGAAAACGGAGAGAGTTGAGCAATGTCGAAATGTCGAAAAGGGCATGATCATCGCTTTCTTCGTCATCTACGGTGTCATCTTCACCATATCCCTCCTCGTAGGCCGCCCCTGGTCAATGGTGAGTTTCCTCCAGCGGTACTATAAACGTGCCAGAATGGATAATCTCCCACGATTCGGCCGGCACGAGGTCCTTAGCAGACGAGACAAGCGAACGACCCCACCCGCCGTATAGAAGCGCAGGCAGTAAACACGCGAGCAAATTCGTCAGATCTACGCCCCCCATATTTCCCTTCACACCCTCGATCGCTTGCTCCGACAGCACAATATAAAGAAGTGGACTTCAATGGGCTCTCGCACAAGGACTAGACTGAGGAGGACTTCGAGCGGGTGAACTACAGCGACGAGTGCGGTGTGGATCAGCAGCCTGCAGGACTGCGGAGATGGGTCTTCGGCACGCCGGGACAGGAGAGGTGGCATGTAGACGCTGCCCAACCCTGTGAAGCATCGTCAGGTGAAGTTGGTGGTGTGGGGTTGCTTTTGGGGCAAGCAGCGTGGCCCGCTGGTTCCGCTGAAGACCGGCTCCGTCAACGCCCCCGTGTACCGAGATCTACTACGTGCGGGCAGCCCTTGGGAATCCGCTTTTTCAACAGGGTAGCCCCAAAATCCACACTGCGAAACTCATGCTGTCATTCTTTCATCGTTACACTGTTCCGCTTGAGTCCCATCCCGCATACTCTCCGGACCTGAATCCCACCGAGCACGCCTGGACCTTGCTGAAGCGGCAGCTCCGAACGGATTATCCGGACCTTGTCAGCTACCCTGGAGGCCCCGAGAAGGTGAAAGCGCAGCTGGCAGAAGTTCTTCCTCTCTGCTGAAAGAAAATCCCGCCCAAGCAGTTTGAGGCTCTGTGGAGGTCAATGCCTTCTCGGGTGCAGGCAGCCATTGATGCGAAGGGATGATACACCCGCTACTAGCCACTGTGCCGCTGGGATCGCTGTTTTGTCTTTCTTCTGTTCTCATCTCGGTTTCTCTTTAATGTTCAGTATTGATTTGTTGTGCTCAGGAGGAGGGGCTACCACCCCCGATCAATGCGGCAGAACTGAGACACGATTTGGCCAATCACGAAGACTTTCGGCTAGTTAGGTATCTAATCCATATGTATCTACCATCACATGCCCACCACAGACAGGAGAAGTTTCGCCGCGAAGGACCTGGTTGGAAAAGGAATACCTGGTAGGGAGAGGAATAGAGGCAGAAGTATCGCCGCACGGATACATACTTCAACAAGAGAACAAGAGAGAAAGAGACACAGAGAAAGAGGGCCACGTGAGAAGAGGCTAGAGTGAGGAGAGGCCTGTGTTGTATGTGGCTACGCGGCGAGGAATATATGTAGCGGCGAGGATGAGGATTGTGTCGCGGCGGGAGCTCCTTCTCTCTCCTTCTTTTTCCTCCCAAGTGCTCTGTAGTAAAATATATGATATCCGTGCGCTGAAACGTCTCACCTGTCGATGGCATGTGATAAGTTCGTACTCTACCTGGGCAGAGTAATTAGTCCAGAGCGTTTTCTGTTGACTGTTGCATCTGCGATACCTGCATAGGTCACTGGGCCGAACAGCATGCGGGTCCGTTAGGTCTGTGAGAGACAGATGGGCACTATTTTTTACGAAATGAAACTCTCGAGCCTTTGCATATTTGCGTAAGTATCTATGTACTCTACATTGAGTTTGTGCCGGGCTGGATTGGGCTAGTATTGGGACGCGTGGCAGGCCAAAGATTCGGCCAGTCCGTCACGAGCATGTGCACGCTGGACGGGTTGTCGGTGCGTTCATATGTACTGGTACGATCATCATTTGTGGCGGGCAGGGGCCTGAAAGTCCGGAATGAACGGATGAAGTGGGTGGTTGGGAATTGATTACGTGGCTGTCATATAAGGATTAGGGTGTTAGAAATGAGTATATGGGGGTCATATCATCGTTGTGTTCAAAAATGGCAGTACCCAACGAGAGGACCGTTAAACCATCAAAGGTCTTTGGTCAGATGGCAAAAACTCTCCTCAGGCTTTGTATTTGTCCAACTAAACCTACAGTTCAGTTGGCTCACTGATCTAAAAAAACAAGCCGAGGGAGTTTGTTGGCGAAAGTTTCTGCCAGTTTCTGGAGTGGCGTATATAAGCTAATTCCCGCCGCCCTCCACCCCTCGGACGACTTCGGCATTCAGAAGAGTTTAAGCATCGCTGAGTTTATGCAGTGTTTGTCTTTTCTTCCTCTCAATCCAAGTTCTCTAAACCTGGCTCGCCGATCAAATTGGTCACATGCTTTTGGAGTCTCTATTACGTAACAGTTATATTGTAACTACATACTTACATGACTATTTTCCCAACCATCCACTTCCTCCTAAGGTACAGTGCCAATATTCTCGAAGAGTTGAGACCTGCCGCATAACTCGTGAAGTCTGCCAAATACCGGTTACTGTAAATGCCGCAGTAAAGCAGCCGCCGAGCGGAATTACAGTGGTAAATCAACCATGAGTTCCGCTGTGGTGGGGTATTTTCCTGGCGTTGCACCGATGACAGCAGTCTCTCCTTCCGGTACTACTCTACGCCAACAACACATATCACACGCGGTTACCATGGCGTGAGGCTGGCATCTCGGCGGAACGGCTGGCAATGCAGAATGTATATTCGCACCGTGACTCTTGTTCTTCGCAAACTTGGAATACCAATACCAATCGCTGAAATCCGCCTGGTGCCCGAAACGGCTCGATTCACTCAAATCTCAAACCTCAACCCCCACATCTGTCACGGCCTGCTGCCGGCGCCGCCGCCACCACCGCTACGGAATGACTAAGGCCTGCCTGTCCTGAGATGATGAGATGCGCCCCAAGGAAAACGCAAAGGAAAGCGCAGCCTGCCCCCTACTCCTCATCTGCGGTTGCCATGAAAGAAGGGGTGGGTAGGAACAGCAGTTCCTCCCCAGCGCCCACCTCCTCCGCCTCCGCCCTCTGTTCCTCCTCCCACTCCCGCCGCTCCGCTTCCGACACCTCGCTCACCGTGTCCTCCTCAGCTGGTACCCGCCTTCCCACATCTGTGGTAGAGAGGAAGTCCAGCACCGCCTGGCTGCACCGGCCATCTGTTGGAAGGTCCCGGATCTTCCACCGGCTTTCCCACTTCCCGGTCTCCTCCTGCACCTCCGCCCACAGGATCTTCTGTGGGCCAGGGTGTGGAAAGTGTACTGTTGGGTGTTCGTAATGTGCCGGCGTAAAGCCTTGTCTCTTGTCTCTCCATGATCACGTCTTCATCCAATCACTCGTCTGGATGTTTGCCTCGGCCGTTCGCCCGCTCACTCGATCTCCACGCCTTGTTCCACGCCTTGTCCATTGCTACGCGACTTCGCGCCCTCCCTCTCTAGTCCTCGCCGCGTGCCTGCTTGCCGCGCCCTAATCTCTCATTCTCATTCTCATTCTCGTCCTTGTTCCTATCCTTGGATTGCTACCTGGAGCTACGCTGAGCCACGCCCGTTATACCCATCTTCCAGTGGAACATGAGTTCCCAGAGTCGGATCGATGGGTAAAGCATCTTCCCACCGACCAAGGGCGGCCTGTGTTGAAGGGACTTGCGCTGTCAGGGGGGAGGGGGGCGTGAGGACGTTTGCCAGTCGTGGGGAGGCAGCATGATGCAGCCAGTTGGCGGACCGCTCGAGGTGACTGGATTGTTCCGCGGAATGAAGGGATTCATGTCGTCTGTAAGCAATACCCCGATCTCGTGATCGCCACGGTGGTGCGCGGTTTCCAGTGGGTTCAAGGTTGGTGGAAGATGACAGAGTTTCCGGCAGGTGGTGGGGAGAACAGCAGCCTCCGGCCGTCTACTACACGGGAGACCATGAAGCTGCAGCTCGCTCAACACGGAAGAAATGCAGGAACGGAGACATGCAGGATGTAGAATAGGGAAGTGGCCGGCAGGCTGGATGATCCCTTAGGAGCGCCGGGTAATAATACAGGTCTTCGTTTTAAAGTGTTGTCTCTCCGTGCTTGTTCTTCTTCTTCACTCCTTCACACGGCAACTTCCCTAGCATCTGCACTTGTTTCTTCGGTCTCTCTTTTATTCCTAAGCCCCATGCCAATGTAGACTATCTCGTCATCTCTTGCCCGCTCGTTTGCCCGCTCAGATCACTCTCCCACTCACCTAATTCGCCCACTCTCCCGCTCAGCTAAGTTGCCCTCTCAGCTCACTCAAAGAACCCTATCTAGTTACTCGGTGTTTAAGTATGTATGGGTCGCACAACAGCATCACCGGTGAGTACGTAGATTCCAGCAACACGGGCAGGCAGTGGGGAGCGGGCAGGCAGCAAGAGCGGCGGGGAGCGGGGGCAGGGGGAGGGAAACGGGGGGTAGAATGGGGCGTACAACTGAATAAGCAACCAGATTAGTGTGCAATCCCATTTGGAAGAATTTCTAGATTATGTGTATCTCTCTATTACTATTGCTTTGATACCGGGGGCTGCTACCTAGATGAGCGGGTTACTGTGAAGTGCTATCTTTCCCAGCGTTTCTGCAATCTCGTTGCATCACCGTTGGCATCTAGTATTGTACGTTATTCGCAGTTGGCAAACTGCTGCATCAATACCTCCTCACTGCCCCGAGTTGCTGAAGTATCACAGTGGAATACCATATAAACCTGGATAAGAGTCCTACTTTTGAAATTGGTTAGCGCCACGCTTGGCAGTCTTGGCTCACCGGTAGTGCGTGCGCGCTTAGTCAATATCAGACCCACTAGCGCAAAAATCCTGTGATACAGCCTTGTATACTACATGTGGTCTCTTACCTCCTTCCTCCAACAGAATTCCGCACCAGCATCATCTTCATTATCAGCTCTGCAACCACATACTGCCTACGCACTACTTACTTCTTCAGGCTAAACCCACCGGTTTAACAGGAAGTTTTTCCTTGCTTGCGCCCACTGAGCCTGCCGATACCGAGCCTGCCGAGACCGTGTGCCCTGAGCCTGCCGAGGGGGGCGTCCGCCGAGTCTGCCGAAACCGCGTCCGCAGAGCCTGCCGAGGGTGCGTCCGCCGAGAGCGTATGCGCTAAACCCGTCGAGCCTGTTGAACACGCGCCGTGCGTGCTGAGGAAGGGTGGGCGGCTATAAGGAGTTGATTATCATAGAGGTAGTCAGGTACAGTGGGCAGGAGCAGCGAGCAAAATTATCCGGGTTTACTATACGGTACGCTTTGATGGATCCCTGCCGCAATAAATAATTGGCAAAACTGGTCTGGCCACAACAGCAAGGGAGACTATATACAACGTTTTCGAGCGACCCAGCAGCAAAAGACCACCCCACTTTTTGGTACTACAGCATCAAAAGACCCCCACTTTTTGGTACTACATACTGCAGCAAAAGACCCACTTTTTGGCACTATACAGTACCAAAGAGTGGGGGTCTTTTGCTGCCAATATATAATTGTCTGATTATGTACAATAGTAAGGGAGACTGCGCAGGGATCCATCAAAGCGTATTACATTGTGGGCGGTATTTCAACAACTCGAGCATTGATGCTGCAGCTCGTCAGCTGCGGATTGTGTGCAGTACTAACTAGATGTCAACAGTGATGCAGCGAGATTGTAAGAACGCACTTCGCAGTCATCCAGTTTACTAGCAGTCCTTCGGCACCAACGCAGCAGCAATACGGAAACCCACACAATCCGGAACTGCCCTCCAAACGGCACTGCGGATGAAACCCGCCAAAGACCCCCCAACCCGCCCGCGCTCCGCGTACGCCACCGTTTGCCTCCTCTTCCTGCCCACCCGCTTCTTCAGTGCTCCCCCGTCGTGCTGCCGATTATGTACCACGTGGTGTAGAAATATAAGAATCGTCGGAGACACAAGGAAAGCGATAGCAGCGCAGGCGAGAGGAGAAAAAGCACCAACATGTGCTCATAGCAGGAATGTACCATGTCGTTAATGTAGTAGTATGCCTGTTGGAAACCGATTAGCAACTCTCCGAGAATTCGTTTCCAGTGGATCAAATACCTTCACTAAATATAAGCAGAGCGAAAAAAGTAGGAATCTGCGATTAAAAAGGTTGGCGCTTAGAGTTGATAAGAGGTTAACGATTACGAAAGCAGTGAGCGGGGGTGCCAATGGCCAGAGGAGTTACTGTAATCACTTAGTAAGGGAGGGGAGAACCATGCTGTTCCCAAAGGTATAGACGCAGCAGAACCATATCTGTCATACTGTTATCGTTTCTTGCACGAATGGCAGCAAACTGAGATACTTCAGAACGTCAGACGTCATCAATAAAGTCCGGGGAGCAGGGGAGCTAACGGGCGACTAAGCTAAGCGGGCGAGTGATCTGAGAGTGGATCCGGACTATGTAACACGAGAGGACAGGGCAAGGCAACTTCTATGACCAGACAAGACAGACAAGTTGTTGTGTGAAGAAGAAAAGAAGAACTATGTACGGTGGGCTATGGCTTTCTTTAAAGGAAAGCCCGCGTTGTTGTCCAGCATATCTGTGGGAAGCTCGTCCTAACGGTGAACCCACATAGTAACAACGTACCAGAGAAGCGACGGCGAGATCAACAGACGATATGAATCCTTTCATTCCGCCCAGCAATCTATTGTATTCACTCCAAGCCTTCCACCGAGCGGCAGCATCATTTCTCTATCCCTGGCTTGGCCTCTCACCTATCCCCGCCCCTCACTCTCTATCCTTATCCGCCGCCCATCACCTATTTCCGCCCTCGGTCTTCCTCATCCCAGCTCATCAGTCTGAAATCATTCCCCGGGGGGAGGGCGACCATGCTCGCACACTCGTGTGCCCCGCCCGCCCGACCCACCTCCCGCGCACGCTCGTTGCTGGTGTTTCCTGCCGATACCTATTAACGTAAAATCGGCAGCCTTTCCATGGTCTCGATGCAGCGCCGTTTTATCAATATTTTATTGCCTACAATACTTGACTACAATAACATGTATGTATGTGATTGCTGTCATCTTTTTAGGAATATCGCCAGTAATGCAGTAGCAAAATACCGCCACTTTTTGGTACTGTATGTACCCATACAGTGGGGAAAAAAAGAACAAATGAAAACAAAAGGAAAATTCCAAAAGACCTGCCCAAAAAAAAGGAAAAAGCAAAGAAAAAAAAGAAAAAAAGGAAATTAGTTGTGTGCCGCTGTTTCTTTATGCTACACTACAAGAAGCTATGTATGTACAACGTGTGGATCCCTCCAGGTTGTGAAAAATAGAAATCCGTGTGGATAGTGATTGCATTTCTTACTGCCATTGTTGCTTGCTACTTATGTCTGGTAGCAGCCTTCGATCTCAGCTCGTCGTCCTGCATGATGATGTCCCAAACACCGTCCAGCACCGCCCTCTCGGCCTCGTTGATCGAAGGCCTCGAGTGCGGCAGCCAGCCGTTCTCTTCCGGGCTCTCGAGAACCCAGTGTCGGCCGTCGTTACCCGAGTCTGGCCGCGACCGTGTCATCGCATACCCATCCACCACGTAGATATTCATACCCTTGGCCCGCATCTGCTCGACCAGCTTGAGCGACGCTTCACTCTGCTCGCTGACCACCTGGCGGGTCATGCCCTTGTCCGAGAAGCACTGGATCATCGGCGCAACGTCGGTGGTCGTCCGCCAGATCACTGTGGCCCCAGGGAACAGCTTGTACAGTTGCTGCAGGAATTCCTCGACGGTGGCCGTGTATTGTTCGGTCGTGAGCGGCGCCAGCCACAAGCCGAGGTTCGCGACGATGTGGGACGGCTGCGGTATGCTTCCGGTGAGAGCTACAACGCGCGAGTTGGGTTGGTCGTCCATGAATCTGAACGACAACCCAATCTTGCGTCCATTCGGCGTCTCGTGAATCATGTCCTTCGGCGCTACATGGTAGCGTACAGCGTCATTGACGAACTCGCAGTTCCCGTCGGCCTTGCCCGACTCGGATAGCTGCGGCCATACCTGCGAGCAGAAAGCGCCCCTCAACACGGAATCGCCGAGGAATAGGATGTTCGTCAGATTCGTGCTGTGGTTGAGATCCGCCGCGGTGCGGTGCGGCCGTTTGCAGTCGTACGGCTGGAAGATGTACTCCTGCTTCTCAGGGAAGCTCTTGGCCCAGCCCGCCTGCTGGTACTGACTCTGCAGCGCCGACCTAGCGATCCACCTGCCCTGCGAACGTCCGATGGTCTCCGGATGGCCGAGGGTGCAGGGGTCCCACTTATCAGTCACCAACAACTTGCCGATGACCTCTACATGCATCGGGGTTCCCAACACCTGCCCCCGGTTGACGGGATATGCCATATGTTCCTTCCAGTGCTTGGGACAGGTCTCAAAGTCGGGCCACGCATAGAGCTCATACTGTCCTGTCTCCGGCACATCGATCTCGACCGTGACCACCGTCCCGTCGCCTGGATCCCGTTTCGCCGCTTCGATCGGGGGTGCGTAGATTGTTGGGCCGCGAAGGACGACGATGTAGCGCTTCGGACAGAAGTCGGCGATGTGCCACAGACACTTGAATCGGATCGTGAACGGCCCCGTCGGGATACGGTTTGGTAGAGGGGGCTCAAGGATCCACGGACCTGTGCACCGTGCAGCCACCGCAGTCAGCCCAATGTCCCCCGCACCACCACCAGTCAATCGCCAAACTCCCCACCGGCCACTCCAACCAACCTCTGCTGATGCCCTCATTCTGAGCGACCAGATTACCCTGCACAGGAGGTGCCCAGACGTCCGGAACGAACAGCCCAGGGTCGTTGTTTCTCCCGCCGCCGCCGCTCGCGGACGGGGCCGCTGGAAATCGCAGTTCCTGGTTTTTGTGGAGGATGTACATGACAGGGAGGGATAGGACCAAACACAGCTTCAAGAGGTTCCTGCGCATCATCGTCGAGAAAGACGCCATACGGGTTTAGTTTAGAACGAGGGACGAGAAACGAGTGAGTCTGTGGGGCGCGAATCGAAAAGTCGAAGCGATTGACAAGAAGGGATGTCCGCCGACCAGTCGTAGAGTCTATGCGTATACGTATGTAAGTGTGCCGTGGGATGCGGTAACGGTACAATGAAGGGCATGAAGTGAGCGTGCGAAGGAAACCAGTCGGATGGGATTTGCTAGAAGGTGGCGGAAGACGAAGGGAAATACAAATACCCAAGCAAGTAATAGATATTTAAGGGGAGCTTGCGACGTGCCGCCACCGCGCGCACAGCGGGCGGGAAATCTGGATAAAAAGTGCTCCGCCATAGTCTAGATAACATATGTATGTGAGTGTGGAAATAACCAAAAAAAAAGAGCAAGTAATAGATATACAGGAGTTGGCTGTAGGCGAGGTTCCGCTGTTCCTACCCATGCCCTCTTTCATGGCGTCTGCAGACAGGGCTTGGGGCGGGATATGATTTCTTTTGTTCTTTCTTTCGGCCAGATTCCTTTTCTTTGTGATTTCATTGGTGCGGTGTGGGTCACACCTTGGGACAGGCCGGTCAGAGGGAAAGCCCAGACAAAAAGTGTGCCGAGTGCGAATAAACCCCCCCCCCCAAAAAAAAAGCGGGTAATATGTATAACAGTAAGAGGGGAGCTTATCAGCCAGGCAACAATGCAGTATTCGACGCAGCATAGTATTCGTACATTGTCAAGCGTGGAGTTTGACTCTTGTGTCTAGGAAATTCCTATCAGAAATGATGCCGGAGGAGTACGTCATTGCAAGCCAATGCGTATGGACCGTCAGATACATATCAAATGGTTGAAGAAGGATCCTTAGAGCACCCAAACACATGCCTTTAGAATGCAGTGTCGAAACACCGCTTTGTATTTTACAAGACCTGAATACCATATCGACGCGGCATCCATATAGCATGAATCGTATATCAGATACCATTCCGAGTGCCCCTTGGATCTCTCCGCAATGCCGGTTAATGCTCGAGTAATACATCTCGGATGGCAAACCGATCTAACACTGAACACTATAACAAAAATGGGGTGAAATTGCTACCGTCTTCGTTCTGTACTGAGCTAGCTCGAGTAGCAGCACAGTATTAAGTTTCCACCGTCTACTTACAGTCTGAAGGCCTGTTCGGTTGCGAGCTGCATTTTCAATCTACCACACAAAATTTAGATGCTGCTTGAAACCCTGGGTTTCCGGGCGATGGGTGAGCGTTCGGAACGCCACGGCACACCGCCCTGAGCTCACAATTTGAGAAAACTGTATATTGTAGACTTGAGCCACGGTGCGAATAAACTCTACCAAAAACCACCAGTACATACTTTACCAGCGTGGCCGCCCGAGTCAACCACGCCATCACGCCTACGATGTCCAACTCCCACCCAACACCACTCCTTAGCCCCCAACAAGGCTGCTTGCCGTTGGTGCTCTAATCTCAGCACGCTGCACGACAAACCGCCCTACCACACGTCAGAGATTACTGGGGGAAAAAATATGTGGGGCATCGTGGGCAAAACTTTTAGCTTAGTGGCATAAAATCGTGATCTCTTATGTAGGACCTGTTTGAATCCCGCTCGTACTAGACATCCTTTATTTGTGGCAGCTGTAGCAGGTATACACCGTTAATTCCCTCCTGGCAAGCGGCATCGGTTCTGTATGGAGCTGGGCGTCTGTTATTGTTGGGGGGGTTGGCGATCTGCAGATCCGTTTCAATTCAAATTCCTCATGCAATCGTGCGCTTAGATCTGGCTTTCTTCCTTGCATCGGTGGACAGCCGAATGCCGCTCGCCCTCGCGCTCACTCCTCTCGCATGCGTCGAGTGGTGCCGGTGAAGAACAGACAGACCTCTTTGTCGGTATGCCAAGAGCCCACAGGCTCCATTGTAAGGACCGGATATCTAAACAGCAATTGAAGTGCGTTCAGAGCTGGGGTAAGTGTGCTACCTGGAATAACCGCCTTTTGCTTAGTTACAGGTGCCGTCATACTCTAACTCAACAAGGGGTGCTAGTGTATGAGTACTTACATACGTAAGTATATATGTGTGACTATAGATATAAGAAGTACGTATCCCTTCGAGTTTCACTCTCTTTTAGCCAACAACGTATCGACGTTTTCGCACGTAAACTATCCCGCACCTGGTTAATAAAATAATCGATTGGCCATTTCAGTAGGGGTTGGATACCTCTCCGGCGGGATGTATGACGCCATACATGTTTCGTCCGGGCGGAGCCGGCTCCGTGGGGATCTTTTTCCCACACAAGCAGCAACTTCCGCCCTTTTCCGGTGCCCTATATATGGAAACGCCCTGTGCGATATGCTCTATTCTACGGCGGACCGGTGTGCACAGTACCGCACGCCACAGTAAATCTCATACCTACTTCTTTTCCGATCGCATGTGGCGCTAGCTAGCCGCCTATCTAACTGCCGCTTGCGGAAAAGATAAATACCTACCAGTGTCACAGAGCGGATGGTGGAGACTAATCTCTAACACGAGGGAGAGAATGGTAAGAAAGAAAGTGGTGGGGACAAAAAATTAAATTGTGACCCTGCTGTATGTATGTGATGTGGACAGGATGCGGAGCAAACCCGCTCGGAGACTCGCTAGTGAGTCCCACCGCTGACTAACCCCTCCCTCCAGACCCATATACTTTTATCCACAAAAACTTGCCGTGCTCCCATTACCCCTCAATAGGTGTTGTATGTATATACCCGCACCAATTTGTACCCCTCACCGCACCGGAACCGCACTACACACCTAAGTATATACGGTTTATGCAAGAGGAAAAAAGGTTTGTAGGTACATACGTGCTCTTACACACAAGTGTATACATGCATGCTTTTAAACCTCGGTTTCCACAAGAACATCAACCGAGGCTTTCGGTCAGCGCATGGATGCGTACCTACTTAGAGTACCTATAGGGTAGAGCATCCACATGCTCTGCTCTATTCACTTCAGGCGTTCCCGTTCCCCTTCCTTCCTTCCTTTTCCGCTCCTTACTTCTCCTTCCTTTTACATGTGGCCTGCTTCCACATACATTGTACCTGCTTCGCCTTCTTCGCTGTCAACGCCGGATTTAGCCGCGCGCGGGACGAGGGAGGGAGGGCGGAAGAAAAAGAAAAAAAGAAAAAGAAAAAAAAAGTTACGACAGAGGCAGTTGGAACCGGACTTGCGCTGGGTCGGGAGCCGGATGTGTTCGGCAGGAAAAAAGGTGGGCTTCCGGGATGGGTTCACGGCGGCGCCCGGAACTGGGCGCCGTCTTCCCCCGGCAGCGCGGCCCAGGGCGCAGCACGCCATTCCCTGCACTGCGCAATTGCCTCTCTGGCGCGTGATGTGGGGTTTTTTTGGAGGGGGATTTTGCTGCAAAACTCAAAGCTGTGCTTGGGCGATTTCGATTCGGTATCGCAAAAGACATTGGGCGTTCGTTATATTTCGATACTGGCGATTCCCGGACAGATTTGGTTGCGGTGATAGAGTGAAATTTCTGGTGGTCAAAGTCGGAAGTTAAAGCACTTCGTGGACGTGCTGAGGGATCGGCAATGCCAATTCAAACTAAATTTGACTTCGAAGGGAGTTGCGCAAAGTCTCAAGGAGTCAGGCACCGCCCCAGCCTTAGTGGAGTGATGCTCGGTCCTATGGGCAATGTTGGGGCAGCTCTCGAGATCGGTTACCTGCATGAAGAAATACCTGATCGGGAAAGCAATCTCTGCAAAGATTTCCCCTGATTGAAGCGGACCGGTGGGTGGTTTGGGTATGGGGTGATGGGCGATTGGCGATGTAGGAGGAAGGAAAGGAATCCAACGACCTCGAGATATCCCGTGAATATATAGTGCTATGTACATACTACCCCACCACTTCCTCATCCCCGTGATTCGCATCAAGATGAAACTGCACCAGGAGAGGTTGGTACATATAGATATGTATTCTTTTATTCTACCCACCCACAGACCAAAAGAAGATGGCTCAAGGAACGCAGAGAGCTAGTCAAAACAAGAACAAAAGCTCAAATCCAACAACCACACGCATTAAACAACTAGATACAACAGTGTTCCCCCGAGTCCTTAGTTCCCTCTACACAATCTACCGCGGCAATATCAATAACCACGAGCATAGCCTCGAACCTACTGGCAACCCAAGGGGTCAAGCGGATTACTTCTCGCCCTCCTCTTCCAGCAGCAGCTTGAAGCTGAAAGGCTCAAACGCTAGACCGTCTCCGATAAAGAATTTACTCTGTTATGGATAGTCAGCTCGGGCTCGAGATATATAGGGCGGAGAGCAGAATGGAGAGAATTAAGAGGAACTTACCATAGCCTCAACCCAGTGCAGACGGAGAGAATGCAACATGGCACTGGTACCCTCGATGATGACGAGGATGACAACGGTACAGCAGAACCACAGCCCAAACAGGAAAACAGTCATGATAACACCGAGGGTGCCGGTAACTCCAAATGCCAATCCAAGAGTCATCTGCCACAGCACCGCCGACAACTGCGCGTGAGCGAGCGACAGAGCCCACAGTCGTAGGTATGACGCAGTGTGCGAGACACAATTGAGACAGAACTCGATAGTGTGGATGATTTGGTGGATCATTTCCTCGGCAAAGTCGAATTCGTGCTCTTCGCCTATCTCCTCGGCGATGAGGGCGTGCGCGGAAGTGTCGGTATCGACGCTACCACGCGTTCCCGAGGGCTCGTCTTCGTCGTCGAGCGCGCTGACACGGGTGATGGTACCACCGAGGCCCTGGTAACCGGCTGCGTGGTGCTTGTTGTGTTCGTAGCGCAGCCAGACAGGTTTCAATAGCAGCATCCAGGGGACACATATCATGGCAATAAGAGTGAGGAATAGCTGGATAGGCTTCTGGCCAGGGTAAAGTTCGTATTCGATGGTGCCCGGAGAGAGAAACATGTAAATGAGCATGTTGAGCAACGACGGCGCGGGCTTTCCAATCTCATTCCAGTCAACGGTCCACTTGTAGAGGATGCACATGACGAGGTAGCCAAAGATCGATTGCAGGAAGAGCATGCCGGGGATGAAGTTGCCGATGGTATCGATGCGCGACTTGTAGAAGCGATGGTTGTATTGCGAGAGACACAGGGAATAAGTCATATGAGCCCATCCAAGGCAGACAGAGAGCTTCATCTTGTAACTGTTGGTGAACAGAAGCGCGTTGTCTGCTGCGTGCCACGCCCAGTCGAGACCGAAAGGGTAAACGTATCCGGAGATCTTATGAGCTTCGAGAACGTCTCCCTCTTTGAAATGCTCGGGCCACTCCCAAGCGCTCGAAAAGAGAGTAAGAGGCTTCGAGAATATATCGTTGTAGATCAAACCGGTATACATAGCGAAAATACCCATGAGCAACATAATGTACCGACCGAAGAACGCCATGTCGAAAATCTCAAAGATCTTTTTGCCGATGAGCTTCTTCTCGTAGTAGATCATAGTGCACGCAGTCAAGAGCATGATGAAACCGTGTCCGAGATCTCCGAACATGACAGCGAACAGGAACGGGAAAGTGATGATGGTCGCCAGACCAGGGTTGACCTCGCGATATTTGGCGACACCATAGGCGTTGACGATAGTCTGGAAACCCTCCGTAAACCTGTTGGTCTTGATGTAGGTTGGAGGTGTCTTGGTCGTCTTGAGCTCGTTGATGATGCTGGGCACCTGCAAGCGAGCCTGTTCAGTGACGTCCCGCAGGGTGGCCTGGACCAACGGCAGTGTGTTTGTCGGCAGCCATCCTTCAGCGACCAGATACTTCCTCGCCGCATCGTAGTTGAATAGATTGAGCGTCTGATAAACAGCCTTCTCCTTCTTGATGATGACCATCCAGCTTGCCAAACTCTGCGCAATCCTGCTCAACTCCCCATGCAGAGTGGTTTCAGTATTCTGCAGGACGCTCTGTAGGTCTCTGATGCGGCTATTAACCTCGTGAAGCTGGTCCCTCCTGAGGTTGGTGTCTTCGTCGACCAAGTACAGATCAGCACCAAACGATTCGGAAATTTTTCTGATCTTCGCCAGGATCTCCTTTCCATGGGCGAAGATAACAAACACGTTCTTATCGACATTCTCTCCAGTAGCCGGATCCGTGATTGGTTCGTCAATCTCCGACTGGTTCATGTAGAGATTACCCCTTAAAGTTCTCCACAGAATCCTCTCGAACGTCGCGATCCTGTCACGGGGAATAACACCCGCCACGAACCCAATATTCATCGTCTGGAAGCTCAGCTCCCCAGCATTCCCGCTGCTGCCCTGCGAAACTGAGTGTTCGATGTCCTCCAACAGCGGCGCCTCGTCCGACGAGTTCCTTCTAATATCATCGGCTTGGTGATGAGCACGATCGAAGAATCCACCTGCCTCCCTCAGTACCCAACGGTACTCGACGAGCTCGACCCAACGCTTCTGTAGCGTTTCGTGGGACTGGTTAAGCTGAGAGATACGGCCCTCGAGGGTTTGCGCGCGTTCCGCAAGGTTGTCAATCTCGGCGACCGATGGGGCAGCGGTAAGGCTCGCGTTATTCTCCACGGGCCGGACCATAACCCCGTTCTTCTCCATCTGCGCGCCGAAGAAGCGGAGCTGCCGCTCGACGTTGTCGAGGCGCCGGATCTCCTTCGTGAAGGTTCGCTGGAAAGCGGAGGTATCTGCATTCAACTGCAGACTGTCAGGCCAACGTTGCCACTACTTCTTCAAAAAGTAGGTAAATACGCACGTCACGAAATTGAATCATCCCGACCTCCCCCAACGCGCTGACGGTTTCCCGCCCGATTTCCGTCGCCACGTACAGCTGTACGAGCGACATCTCCGAAGAGCGAAACATGGTGTCTGGATGTCCCATCTCGCCGGTACCCGTTCGCTTGTTCGTTCTTGCGGCGACGTACTAGAAGGGTTAACGAAAAAGAAAGAGTGGCTCGGATGGTTGGGATGCTCAAGAGACTCTTGTTGTGGGTTGAGTTGAGCGATGACAATAAGCGATGGAGCTGGGGAGGCGGAAGGCAGGCACATAACTTCTGGCTTGGCGTGCACTCGGCTAGGGATGTGGAAATGATCACGGTTATACCAGTCTCCCTTGGTACCGCAGTATCTCCATCTCCATTTATACCCCCCTGGTTAGATATCTAGAAGGCAATGGAGGGCATTCTAACCACCGTTCGAAAAGATCTATAGATTCCCTCCATAGGATGTATACGTGCAATTCAGAAAATCATACCAACATCTGCAACTGCCAAGCAGACCCACGATCAACCAAAATGAGAGCAGATAGGCACATGTAGAGTTGTACGAAATGATTTATCTAATAATGCGGGGTCATCTCCATCACTGCCCTACCGATGATACTCGCAAACCTCCCCACACGGTCGTTGGTATCCTGTCTCGCCGTCTCTGCCGCCATCAAGATCTTCTTGATGCCGACATTAATACTCTTGGTGCTGGTATGCTCCTCAATCTGTTGCAAGACAATCTGCTGGTCCCGTGGTGCGAAAAGTTTCAGGCTCCCAAGAACCGATTCAAGTTCCGCATGGTTGGCAACATTTGGTACGGCGATCTCGGCGTCAAAGTTGTTGAGCAAGTCAAGTTGGCTGAGAACACTGCGTTCGGTGGAAGTAGCCAGGATCAGGAGCCGTCGTCCCTTAGGGGGAGGTTTCCGGAACAGGACGACGAGGGTTTGCAGGACCGCGTTCGAGAAACGTGGGCCGATTGGCACCCAATCGATGATGCGCTCAATCTGGTCTACAACAACGATGTTGAGTGAGCTTTTGTACGCGTCCGAGAACACCTTTGTCAGGTGTGAGATCTTGTTCATCTCGTTATATCCCACCATGGCTTCGGGGCTGACTATCTTGATGAACGGGAAGTCGCTAGCCATAGCTATCGTAGCTGCCAATGCAGTCTTTCCAGATCCGGGTGGTCCATGCATGAGGACAGAGACCAGAGGCGTCTTCTCTGATTTCCGTACTTGCTCGACGAAAAGATGGCCTTCCGAGAGGATATTCTCAATGTTGCGCGAGAACTTGATGACACCACCGGTGGTACATGCCTCGAGTTCCTCTTCAGAGACACCGAAGGCAGGCCGCACTTCTTCAAGGGCTAGCATGAAATCGGCACGGTTCACCTTCATGTTTTTTATATCCTTAGTATCGATCTTTTCGCCAAACTTGGCGTGGCGGTTGAAGGCGAAACTGGTTGCGCTCTTGACGAGACCGCCGATCTCCGCTCCAGAGAAATTCTTGGTCAACGAGGCCAGCTCAATGATGTCGACGTCCTGGTCGAGAACGTTGTTGATCTTAAGTTCCTTGGTGCGGATGCCGAGAATTTGTCGACGACCATTCTCGTCTGGTAGCGCGATCTCGATATGGACCTCTAAACGACCAGGACGGAGAAGCGCCTCATCGATCATGTCTTTCCGGTTGGTCATACCAATGATCAGGACATTGTTAAGTTGGTCCACACCATCCATCTAACTTTGCCATTAGCTCATGATGCTCGGGTCCAAAAAATCCAAGGGGATACATACCTTCGATAAGAGCTGATTGACGACGGTATCTCCAACGCCGGTACCATCGTTTTTGCTACCTCGTTGCTTGCAGATAGCATCCAGCTCGTCGAAGATGATGATATGAAGCCCACTCTCATCTCCTTTCTCCTTGTACTCCTTCTCCGCGTCTGCGAAAAGTTTGCGAATGTTCTCTTCCGACTGGCCGACAAACTTGTTGAGAATTTCGGGACCATTAACAATCTTCGGTTCGCGAGCCTGTAGAGCCTTTCCGATTTGTCTCGCGATCAAAGTTTTTCCAGTGCCTGGAGGTCCGAAGAGCAATATCCCCTTGACATGCTGAATGCCCATCTTTTCGATCAATCCTGGGGGGAAAATCCTAGAAGCGAAAGCTCTTCGGAAAATCATAGCAAACTCATTGTCCAAACCACCAATTCCCATGCTCTCGAAGTTGAAATCCTGCTTGATGATATTGGTAGAGATGCGGGTGCTCGAGGGGCGTACTCGCAGATTCGCTGCTTTGTCGGCTTTGTGGAAGTTGATTAGAGTCTCTGGAAATATCAAGCCTCGAGCCGATATATCGCTGCTAAAGTTCCCCGCCTGCTTTTTCCTCATCGAATACTGCTGTACCGATGTGATCATAGCAATCAGATCAAATCCTTGGACTTTGATCGGAATCGCTAGCCCCGCACCGACTACTGTGTCCAAGTGTTCCTATCCTACGGTAAGAACAAATTCTTCACACCACGCACACCATGGCACAAACCCTTCTGAACGTCTCCTCCATATCATCCTGATCCAACTCCAGCGGTGAATCGCCTCCGTATTTCGCTGCTATGGCAGGACTATGCCATGAGATCGCGATGTTGACTCCGATGACGTACTCATCGTTCGCATGTGGGTCGTGCGGCGTCACGGGTATCGTGCAGGGGCGCTCATAGCTCTTCAGCGGCTGCCCATGCGCAGTTTTCTTTAGGACCTCTTCGTACGGCTGAACACCTATGTAATCCCTCAGGAAACCTCCGAGTCCCAAAAACGGCCGCATCGAGTCTTGCTGGTAGATCGATTGCGATAGCGGCTCAATGTTGATGACGACCTCTCCGCCAACGAGGGCGTAGCGCGCGTTGAAATCTCGGGCTTCGGTGATGGCTCTGATGCACGTCTCATCAGTTCAGCTCCTCGCCTCCCTCCATGTGCAACTTCAAGTGCATACTTGTTCATACGAACGAGATCGGTTCGCGCATTCTTGACCACAGTGTAGAGCCGCGGACCGCCACTACCGGATTGAAACCGGGATGCCATCGCTGGGAGTGAGGTGATGAGGTGGTTGTTGGGGCAGGAAGGACGATGCCGTTGGCTGGATTGGAGGGGATAGCAAAGTTAGAACGAGAGCTCACCACCTGGTGCCTGGAACACGGAAGCCACTGCGTACATCTCAGATTTCACGGAGTAAAAGTGAGAACGTTCCTCGCGCAGGGATTAATTATGAGGCCACCCTAGCAATCCAAGCATAAGTGACAAGGCTAGGAATGTCTTCAGACAGTTGGCAGCTAATTAGGCGCGCTGCTTTCGACCTTATAACCCAGATTCGTCGAGGCTGTTGCGCATTCTTGACGGAATTATGGATGATGAGGCTGCGGTGAAGCTGCAGGACGATGGACTGCTCAGTGATGATTGTGGTCGCGCGAGAGGTATCTAGCGGCGGTCCATGAGCAGCAAATTGATGAGTTGGCTACTTGACTTTGAGATTCCCAAACCATCCACTAAGGGTGGTGAAGGTCACAAACCTCTAAATGCCCTAAGTGCTTTTTGAAACATGTATCCATACAAGCCGCTATATGCAGTAAATAGATCTGTCAGCGACTCTTCGCGTCCCCCAATACACGAGGTCTCGGCACTGGCAGCTGTGGCGGGGCCACTCTGTCTGTGGCGAAGCTTAAGGTTCTAGCTCTGGTGGAAGTTTGTCCCTAGCGCCTTGGCGGAAGGCGGAGGTAAGCTCTGACTTTGCCTTTGGACTTAGAATCAGAAAACGTTGCGTGCATTGTCACAGCTCTTCCCGGGTGAATCTTGCCCATTCCCGCCCCGTTCAGTACCCCACCATCAAGAAAGACTGTCGCTTTGAAGAGTTTCCGCAATTCAAGCGGATAGACAGTGACTGGCTGGGTTATCGGTGCTAGGTTCAACGTGACGACTAAGAATGCGACAAGTACGCCTTGTATCACTTATCAGTCACGGAACTGAGCGCCTCCAGCATCGTGAGCAGTGCAATGTTGTTGGAGAATAGTGCGCTTTGCAGGTGACGGGTTGTAGCTATAACTTATGCTCGGAATACATAGAAGGATAACAGTTGCTCCTAATTCTATTGATATAGATATGTGGCCGGCCAAGTGGCGCTCGACCCCTCGCAATAGTGGAAACAAGAAAGTAGGGCGATGCAGCGGAAACGAAAAAAAGTAGGAAAGTAGCCATTATGTTTATTGCCCCTTCTTGGCGGTGGTGAACACTAAATATCACTCATATAGACTAACGGATGGATTTCATAGATAGTAATGGTAAATAGCCCATCCTGCCAGTGACATCTACACCTGAAGTCGCTGCCTAAAAAGATCGTTCACAGTTAATCGGCCTTAAGGTTACGAGATATTTTGAACTATGATACCAGCCACATTGTGTGGCCGGGGCCATACGGACGATTCGGTGGAATTGCCCTCGTTGATTGACTTTGTCTTTTAAGACTACAAACATATTTGAATTCGCGCGTATGTGTTGTAATTGTTAGCTATGTCAGAATTGACACCGAGATGTTATGCGGTGAGGATTGAGTTAGGTAGGCAGGTCGGAAATAAAAGGGCGAGCCCACGGCCGAGCATACACATTCGTCAATGAGCAGTACACCTCGAAGGACGAGAGGTATCTCCACTCCATCTACGTACCGTAATGTCCATATCTTTGCACTCATGTTTTGCCACTCATAAGTACCTCACTATGCTGGAGTTCGTTCTAACCGACGGTGCTAGGCGAATTTAGTCGTCTATAGGTGGACAAGGTATAAGATGGTAACGTTATACGATACGGTATAAAATTAGAAATGTAAGCGATGCTACGAGAGTAAGAGCGCCTACACCTTCCATGATGACAAAACTAACCGATTTTCACCAGACGACGTTATCGTATACTCCCATTACCAGCCAATCAGAACGACCTGGGAAGCACGGCAGGTGGGTCCCAGTGATGATGCTATCTGATGCTAGCAGACGAGTGGTTTCCGAATGCTGGGCGGCACCAAGCTGCCAGGAAATCCCAAGGGCGACGAAAAACGCAGACAAATCGCCAAGTACCTAGAAGCTCCTCTTCGCGGAGGACTCTTACGCTGTCCTCTTGTCGGTTTCGAGGTGTATCGCGTTGCTTGGAGGTACATTGCCTTTGCCCCTCTGTGTGGAATGGGATCCATTCCTACCTTCCCGCAAGTCATCATCTGTGTGCTTCTATTATTTCCTGGGCTGACTGGCTTAGTCACTGTCTATGAAAAACAGAACCGACAGAATACTTTCATACAGCATTATATTGTCTGCAGGGCGGGTCGCATGTGAAAAGGTTCGGGTTGGGGATATCGCTTTACCGCTTCAATTTTTAACACTGCGGTCCAGCATAGTCGGAGAGGTCAATTCCTTCTTTTCACGAGTGGATGTTAGTGTCTGTGGTGCTGCTCTATAGAGCTCATCAGGGGTGAACTGTATCAGGGAATTGGTAGATACCCCGCTGAGCAATCATCTCCACAGTCGCACACATATCTAGGTGTTGGAGTCGTTGACGGAGCGAGCCAACCGTATCCGACATTTCAGCTTCAAAGGTCATTGGCTCGTTGTGGTCTAGTTTCAATTTCTGAAGATCACCGCTGGTTCCACGGCACCGCCACCCGGTCCAGTACAAAACTCCAGTACAAAACCCCGGACCTGCACAACATAAACCCAACCGAATCAAGATTGAAACATCGTAAAAAACAATAACAGCCGGCGTACTGGATGATTGATGGGCCAGCCAGTAGCCGCTAAAACCAGTCATCCATCGCGATCTGATATATCAAATAGAATCCTCATTCAACAATGAATGCCTCAAGAACGAAGGCGTCAGTAAGCAGAAACCGAAAAGCAAGATTTCACCAAAGAGTAAAAGGAGCAAAAAAAAAACCCCCCTTGGAAATGAAACGAAAGGGCAAATAATCAGTCCGTGATCTCTCCGAGCCGCTCCGCACCACCGACATCATAGGGCAAGATCGTCTTCTCCCACTCCTTCCGTTCTTCGGTCCCATCTGAAAACCGCTTGACCTCGATCTGTTTGGTCTTCGTCACTCCGTCAGGCCCCTTAACAGTGTGGGCCTCCGAGACTTTCTCAATCACGGTCTTTTCTTCCGCCGTACCGCCAGACCGCGGTCGCCGATAATTCTGCTCGAAGAACTTGTAGTAGTCGAGTTCGGTAGACGCCGATGAGCTGAGAGAGGCACTGGTGGAATATGATCTACCTGCGGGGAAATGCCGGAACAGCTCGTTATGTAACCCCTCGAATCTGTGGAGCATATTCGCCGCCGAGGAAACAAAGAAGCCATCTGGTAGCATGGCGCTCTCTTTCTTCGCCGAATCACCGCTATTGTCTCCAGTGGTGCCCGCACTAGTAACAGCTCTCGGGATCGTCGGTCCCATACCTCCGCTGCCACCACCCTTCCTCTCCTCGTCGTCCCGCAACTTCCGCACCTCATCGACGATGCTGTCGGAGCCGAAGCGCACAGTCTTCGGGCGCGCCACCAGCTCGTCGCGACCGTCGACAGTTATCATGTCCGAATCGTCGAGCCATCCCGTGTTTTGTGGCGGCGATATAGAGCTCGGGAGTCCGATCAACGAATGCAGCAGGGTTGAAATCTGGTAATCGCTGAAACGGCGGACGGTATCGAAGAACGGTTCGCGCTTTGGGGGGACAGCGGGAGCGTTTTTATCTTTGTTTGGGGTTGAGTCCATGGCTGTACGGGGTTGTGCGCCTTGGATATCTTTTTTTGCCCTGTGATCTGTAATTTGGGCCGTCTCTTAGAATCAGGGGGGAAGGGGCTTCTGTCTGACTCCTGAAGGTTGGGTTGAGGCTATTCGAGGTAGTTAGAATGTTCGGTGCCACGCAAAGTTGAGGTATCGCTGTCGTCATGCGGTCAGAAGAGCTGGGGTCCAGGATCTGGGCATTGTGTTGGGTGGCGCAAAACCGCCACTTCTACGCAAGTGGGCGGATTCGGTATTTATGCTCCTTGAATCGTATCATCGAGGAAAGCTGGGCACCGAAAACGTGAGGAGACCCTCACCTGAGAACTTGCACTTCACACAGCAAGAGTTCCTGCAGCGTTAAAGTGAGAGATCGAGTGTGCACCGATGTCTCATGTGTGTCACAGGAGGACATCCAGATAGTTATCGGGACATCGGTTGCTCTACTGGTGTAGAACTGTGATTAACTACCAATTAGGAGCTACATATGCTATGAGATATTTCTTGCTTGGTGATTGGTGAATATAAATGTGTACAACTAAATAAGTACATGCCTACTAACTCTGCGAAGGGGACATTGTCGTCCTTGAGCTCTCGAGTTCCTCAAGGAACTGGCCACGGCGACACGCATTCTGTAGCGATGTTCCACCTGCAATCCCACTCCAACTGAAAACTACCACCACCGCAGCTTCGGTGCAAAGAATAGAACAAACAGTGTCAAAAACACCTAGGGTACGCCCAATTAGCATCTGTACCCCTCTCGCCCCCATTGTTCCGCTTACCAAAATCACAATTACTGCCATGTAAATCGAACTCCAGATGAAAGAGATATTATCATTCTTGCGAAGTGAGTCCATATTACTCCCCGCAGTCGTAAGCCCAGCAGCATTGCGATCCAGTCCCACTTTGGCAGCATCCAAATACCCCTTCTCGCTCTCCAAGTGCACGCCAAATGTGAGACTACTCTCCTTCAGCAGCTTCGCCATTTGTAGTAGGTCCTCGGTGATATTTTCCTGCTCGCTGCGCTGCATGTCCAGTAGCGCCTCTGTTCCAACCACTTCTGTTGCCTTTGCGAGGTTTGCCTTGTGTTTCGCACCTGTTGCCGTCGCGGTCGCACCAAAGAGTTCGCTTCGCTGTCCTTCTCTGGTAGCCTTTCGGTTGCGGAGCTCGGGCGCGGTGGTGGGTTGCGATGTCGGCGTTGATCCCACGGCTGTAGTTGGCATATGCGTAGACGTAGCCGTAAACCCGACCGCGGGTTTCGGCTTCGTCTTCATCTTCTTGAGTGAAGCATAGTCGTCATCAGAGAGTGTCGCTGGTGCATCGTCTGCTAACATCTCCTCCTCAAAATCCGTGGCTTCGGCCTCATCTGTCTCCGTAGCCGCCGTTTGTAACTTCTCATTCAGTCGTCGGATTGCTTGTTTCTGTGATCCGAGGTCTGCAAGGCTCTTATGTCGCCGAGAGGGAACGGATATGGTAGCGCTGTCCGCCTCGAGAGTGTGCAGGAGTTGTCGCGCATATTCTAGGTTCTTTCGCACTGTTAGGGCAGATAGGGAGGGAGGGGAGCGACGGCAAGCGTACGGTCGCGATCTTTGCACGCTCGATGGCGCTGGGGGCACCTTGGGTTGGTCTCAGCTTCTGGTCAAGTCGTGAGAGTAGTCGGGAAAGGTTCTGTGCGGCGACTGCGGGAGTCTCAAAGGTTGTAGCTTGGAAAGTGCGCGGCATTGTTTTGTTTCTGTGTTCGCGGTGGGATGTAGGAGACGGCTTGTAAAGGTTTGAATGTACATACCATGTATCTATGATGCATGCTGTGGATGATGACAGCATGTCACTGCAAAGATGATCGACCCATGGCCACATCCCTGCAACCCTATCCCACGCGTACAAACTACCAACGCCTACGTCAAATTCTCCCCACCAGCGGCTCACTTCCATCTCCACCACCAACTGCACCGCCATCCCAACGATGGCTCCCCCTTCTTCGGTCCCAGTGACTGATGAAAACTCCCGTCCGTCGGAGGAGCGCTCGGAATCACCTTTAATCCTCTACAAGCCGCCTACTGCCGTCTCGCTCCTCCGCACGGCGGCGATAAACCTCGTACTACCTTTTGTCAACGGTCTGATGCTGGGTTTTGGAGAACTATTTGCACACGAACTTGCGTTTAGATGGGGATGGGGAACTACGAGGGTTTGCTCTATTCACTAGGTGGAGCGGGAGAGGGGAGGGCTGATTTGATGCGGTACAGATATTCCCATTGCACCGGTTGAACACGGGTAGTAGACCCGCTGGTCCCGGCGTTGAGATCAGGGAGCTGGGTGGCAATAAGAAGGAGGGCTTCTCGGGTGCTGGGGGGTTGCGCGATCTGGCGAGTCTTGAGTGATCGTGCATGGGCGGCGGGATACCAAGTGGAGATGGAGCTATTATAGACACACGCAGAGAAGGAAGAATGTCGGACTCGTTACTACTACAACAACCATTGCTATTACTGCGTATCACAGAAAGAGCCTTCATCGCCTTCATTGGCAAGCACAATGTTGTCCAGCGCCAAGAATTGCCCATATGCAATCTTTTCCCCAGTCTGCAGGTAAACACTCCACCGCATCCCGAATAAACCCTCCCCGAACCCTTCCGCCGGCGGCATCAAAACAGCGGTATACTTGTCCGTTGGAATTTCCGTCGTAAAGATAGACACTCTTCCTTGTCCATATCCTTCCAGTCGCAAATTACACTTTGGAACCGTCGCATCGTTGGTCTCGCCATCACCTCCAAGATGCGAGAAACAACCCGCAATCCGGAAACTCAGTAAACCGAACTTCCTTCCATCCCCCGTGACGGCCACGGGTATAGTCTCTGGTAGATGAGGGTTGAAGAAAATCGCGTTTGGTGACGATGGTGGTAACCCAAGGGGGAGAGCGCCGCCCTTGATTATTCGGAACCCATATTGGAAATGGAGACCTCTGTAGACACTCGGGAGGGGGCCGGCGGTGCTGGCCGCCGTGAGGTCATCAAACTGGTTTGATTTGGTTTAGTGGGTGGAGAGAATAGAAGGGGGAGAGGAACAAACGTGGAGGGTCTGCGTGGTCTTGGGGCCTTTGGAGATGTTGTATGTGCCTTTGCAGCTCGATGAGGTTGGAACGCCGGTGGTGGTGAGCGTTATCTGGGTTGTTAGTGGCGACAGTGGAGAAATTGGGGGACTCGTGCTTACCGTAGTTGTGATCACCGGGGATGGGACAGTGGAAACGGATGTGAACGTCGTGGTTAGAGTGGACATGCGTGTGGTAGTCGATGTGGAAACCTCTGTGTCTGTAATCGTGGATATGCTTATATCTGTCATCGTGGAAATAGACACAGCCGTGGACGTCCGTGTGATGGTCAAAGTGGATATAGTAGTTGTAGCAGTGGTGACCGTAGCCGTAGCCGTCGTGGTCTTTGTCATGAACCGCGTCGTTTTTGCCGTAGTCGTCGTCGGAATCGTCTCAGTCTCCGTTGTAGTCACCGGCGGTGGGCATGGCGCCGGAATCGTGATCGTACTCGTAATCGCTTTAGTCACAAAGACCGCCGTTGACTTAGTTATCGTGGTTATTGCCGTAGTTGTGGAAAAGTCCGTTGTTGGAGCCGCAGTCAACATGGTGGTCACTATCTGCGTCGCCGTCGTAGTCTCAGAGACAGTCGTCGTGATATCCGCTACTCCCACCATCAGCCCCACTTCTCCCTGGCTACAGGAAATTGGAAGAATCTTACTCTTACTAGGACACTTGCAACCCAATAGGCCGCAGAGAGGGTTGCATACCACAGCGTTCGTTGGGCCTCCCGTGGCCGGGGTTGCGGCCGCAAGTGCCACAGAGGCCAGCACTGATAAAAGAAACAGGAGGAGGGAATGCATCTGCATCGACGAGAGATCGTAATTGGCGATTTCACTTTGGAGCTGCGAAGAACACTTATGTATGGATCTCTTACTCGACTGAAGTTCTCAGCCCGTGTGACTTGGACTCGAATACTGCGCATGCTGAAGGCAGAGCCCAATGCTAGCAACCTCTCTCCGTGGATCATTGGCGTGACGGGATCTTGCTTGAATTGTCAGCCTGTACGGGTAGGTCCGCCGGTCTAGAGCTGCAGAACAGTGGTACCGATACACCCACCCGCTATCTTGTGCCTTATATATTCTGGGATCGAGGGATCTAGAGCTCCAGGCACTACGCCTTTTTGGCCGTGTTCTTGGCGATGGCGGTGGTGGGCTACCTGCCCGGGGAATCGACAGCATGCCGCGGATGGTTGCGTACATAAAAGATCACTCGACAAAATCCAGTGACCGCTGCGGGCAGATTTCACACTCCCCAGTTCGACGGATCCTTGTTATCCAGTTGCAAGTGTAAGTGACACAGTTGGAGTAGCTGAGATGTCTTGGGCAACCAACGATACGGCATTCCGAAGTTAGGCTCTAAGGACATGTACTCAATCCTCAATTGTATGCATGTGAAGCCAGATATCTGTCCCCCAACTGCCCGATTCATGGTCACCGTAGACTAGTGGTGAGAAGTGTATGAATATGCGACCAGCGGTATCTGCATGTATCGTACCAGCCATTCTCTTGCCCCTGCTTTACTTATTTCGCCGAAGAAGTCCGGATGTCCCACGAGACAGCAGTTGACGAACTCAAATGCTCAAGTTCGTCAAGAAGTGGGTTGCACTGCAGCGGCACTGGCAGGAGCTGGAATGGAGCGGGAAGATGTGCTCCGGCGCGGAGGCAGTGACGCCGGCTGTATAATCGTACTCATGTCTGTTCAATTTCCCAGTAGTTTTGCATTGATATTGGGTCTTAGCACCTTCTCTCAGTTTGAGGTGACCAAACATCTAAGATGGGCGGGATCCCACGAGTTTTACGGGCCATGGAAGGTTTCCAGAGTCAACCATCAACAAGTTTGTTTGCAAACAAATTCCGCAAACTGGAGCCGCGTTGAACGGTCGAGCCCTTTCATCGGCTGCAATATCGGCTCGTCCTAGCAGTCTTAACAACATCTGTGTTCCTCTTCCCCGGGATTTTCTGCGGTCACTTATTTAGCTTTGGCAAGGGTTGACTCCAGCTGTCCTATAATACATTTGCGTGTTATTCTGTCTACAGCTGGTGCTTTGGCAGTTGCCTCATCCGCTGTTTCCTTTCCCCCTCAAGCTGCGCCGCCTTCTTCTGCTCTTCCAACCGCTTCTGCCTTCTGGCCTCGTACTCCTTGTGTGTGGCCTCTTTTTTCTTTTCGCTGGCCTATGAACTCGTCAGTTATGTCCACCTTCAGCGGGGGGATTTATCTGTACCGTCTCTTTCATGTTCAACACATCCCACCCCTTCTCACCCTTGCCACTAGTAATTTTATCCAACCAGCTGCCGGGCCCACCGATCTGCTTCGGCGTAGCATCGATAACCTTGCTCTCATCGACAGTCGGGCGGACGATATTGAGAGTATTGTACCTGCTCGGCGTCTTCGGTGCTAACGGGTTTTTTGTACCTTCCAGGGCCATGGGATATAGGCCTAGCCTTTCGCGCACAGTCTCGTTTCTGAGGATGAAGGTTTGCGCCACTCCAATAGCCGAATTACACATGATATAGAACCCTAAGGCTGCGGGCCAGGAGTAGGTGAATGCAAATGAGACCAGGGGAAGCCCGATGGTCATGGCGTTCTTCATCGATTTTGCCATGGTGGTGCCTCCTGCTTCTCCGCCCTTGTAGATCTGAAAACCGATCAACAGCGATGCAGTCGTAGGAATGATAAGTGTGGGGTCCGCCACCGACAAATCTGTAAACCAAGCCATTCCACCGTCCAACAGCGCCGGAACTGGCACATCGGCCATGGCCCGGAGAATTTTGTAGAACCCGTAGAAGACCGGGATCTGCGTGAAAGGAAAGATGAGCCAGCCGCGGTTTATTCCAGAGATCTGGTACATCTGCATCATCTCGTTGCGATATTTCATCATCTCCTGCATGTTGTTGCGGCCCTGTGCGGCCTTCATCTTCCCTAATACAGGGGCGACGATGGGCTGGATTTCTTTCATGCGTGCGGCGGTAGAGGACATTTGGCAGTAGCCGGGAAATTGTGCGAGACGGATGAGGACAACAGATGTCAGGATCGTGCCCCACCAGGGAAGACCGGTGTACACATGAATACCTTCGAACAGGGTCTGGATTATGTTCGTGGTACCCCAACCGAAGTCGATACCGAGGGACCGAAGGTAGCCCATCGTCTCCGGCGCGTGCTGGGTGATAGTAGGGGTGTCAAAGTTGTCCAGGTTTCCGAGGAGGGGGGCGGCATCCGGTGCGGGGGGGGAGGATAGCGGGGCGGCGGCGGCGTCGCCAGCGGTCGCGGTGGAATTGAACCGGATGGTAGCCCAAATAAATGGCCGGGCAGAATTCGATGGTCGCATCTGAGGCAATCCAGCTGCTGGTCGGAACTGAAAGAGTACGAGGTGTATCAGCATCATGTTTCCGGACGAGTGCTGGGTGCAGTATAGTCTGTTTGCTGGGAACTGACCTGAGATGAAATGTGCAATGACCTGGCCTGGATTCCGGCTGCTGAGCGTAAGTGGATTGCATTCTGGAAGGTCCCCAGGCGCATAACCCGCAAGGTCAGCATCGTGTATTTCTTCGTGGTTGGTGCGATTGTGTTTCCGTTCACCTACTGCACGCTTTAAGGTGTCCTCGGAAGATCCCGTTCAAGTTTCTTTTTCGGTCACGTGTGTGGTAAACTAACAAAGAGTGTCTTGGCAGGCTAATCATGCTCCTTCGTGGTTCTTCCCCTTCTTGGTAGCTCCGATGACATCTGAGTACAGTTGGAAGTGGGGACCGATTTCCATCAACTCTTGTCCTCACCCTTTATCCCCTCCCTCCGTCACCTCTCATTTCGAATTCTTTTCTTTCCTCAGCCAACAAATTCCTCAGAACAACATGGCCGACAACGAGGAGCTCGTTGTGAGCTTCTGTGCCATCACTGGAGCTGATCCGGATACGGTTTGCCAGCCATGCCCCTTTACCTGCGCTCAGCCTGTGATCGCGGGTATGTTAAGGATTCTCTCTTTTTTTCTGACGTACAACCCTCCCACAGGCTCGTCACTTCCTCGAAGCCTCGAACTGGAGCCTACAGGTGAGCGAATCAACCCCACCTTTCCCCGCAGCCTGAAGCTCGGAAGACGAAAGTTTGACATGTTGCGAATATAGATCGCGACTTCAAACTACTACGAGCCTAATGAAGCCGAACAGGGCGCGACAGAAGAAGATGACGAAGACGAGGAACTTCACTCACATGCTGCTGCGTCTGCATCTTCGTCCTCGTCGGCTGCGTCGAGACCGAAGCCAAAACAGAGCTCTGGGTATGTGACTGCTACCCCGTGGTGGGTACTGTTCCGAGCTGGCGTGCTGATGTACACATGGTTAGCTCCGGTGCGAAAATTCGGACGCTAGGTGATTTGAGCGCTCGCGATGACGACGAAGATGAGGAAGATGAGGGACCCAAGAAACGTGATCTGTTCGCTGGCGGGGAAAAATCGTGAGTGGATGCGCGGTACGAACAGGAGAAGAAAGTTTCGTGCTGATGACGTTGCAGCGGCCTTGCAGTTCAAGACCCCAGCAACCCAGGTGGTGGTAGGCCTGGTGTGGATCTAATTCAAGATATCCTAAAGCGCGCCGCGGAGTATGCCCACCTTTTCGCTACTACGTCCGTCGAACTACAATACTGATGACCAAGCAGAGGTGGACAGCGCCGTAGACAGGAAGAAGAAGAGCCCGCCCCTCGCCCCCGTTTCTCTGGCTCTGGCCACACCCTCGGGAGTGACATCAACGAATCTGTCACCATCCCCGACCCCGTCGCCGCGATGCCAGCTCCTCGTGCCCCCGTCACTCGCACCCTTACCTTCTGGCGTGACGGATTCAGCGTTGAGGACGGACCCTTGATGCGTTATGACGACCCTGCGAACCGCGAGATCCTGCAGGCTATCGAGAGCGGTCGCGCCCCTCTGAGCTTGATGAATGTTGAGCCTGGCCAGCCCGCTGATGTCAACGTATTCAAGCGTTTGGAAGAGGATTACGTCGCACCGAAGAAGAAGTTTGTGCCATTTAGTGGTCAGGGGCAGAGATTGGGCTCCGTGACTCCCGGAGAGCCGTCGCGCGCCGCTGCTCCAGCGCCAGCTACTGCTACCTTCCAGCCGACCGCTCCAAGTGTCAACGTCGACACCAGTGCTCCGAGCACGAGTATCCAAATCAGGCTTGCAGATGGAACCAGGTTGGTCTCGAGGTTCAACCACCACCATACCGTTGGAGATCTGTATTCTTTCGTCAACGCTTCGAGTGTCGCCAGTCGTAATAGAGACTACGTCTTGCAGACCACTTTCCCCAACAAGGAGCTCAAGGACCATGGTCAGAATGTCAAGGATGCTGGTCTGATCAACGCCGTTGTCGTTCAGAAATGGGCTCCTTAAGTTCCACCATACCGAACGCATATTGCGGGGAACGGGAATGGGCGCAACCGGGAATAAAGGCTTGCTTTTAGTTGTGGGGGCGTTTCGTGACACCCGTCTGCTTCTAGTGTAATCAGAATTATGCGAATACCAACCGCATGTTTTTAGATCGAATCCGAGTAATAGCCAGACACCTTACCACCCCCATCTGATCCCAATATCCATCCAAAGCAAGCAAGAAGAGTAATCCGTGCTCCTTGTAAAATAATAATACAGTCTCTATGAGTCTCTCTATCTGAACAGCCTGCCAACTCCACCACCGATTGAATCACCCAGCCCCACACCGCCACCAGTAGCAGCTGGCTGTCCACCGCCCACAGCTCCGCGGAACCCAACCGCCCCCTGGCGCTCAACCTTATACCTCCTCCACGCCTCCCTCAGGTGATCCGGCAGTAGTGGACCCTCATCCCCCCAGCTCTTTTGAATCTGCAACGCCAACTCAATTATCTCTCCGGTAAAGACCTTCGAGAACCCGCAGATCACAGTTCCCACATTTGCCGTAACACTCTGGGTGAGCACACTATTCGCCAATTTCTTCACTGCCGCCTTATTTAGGTTCGCACGCCGGAACGATTCGTATCGGGCGTTTTGGTCTTTGTCGAATGCATCGAGTAGGATTCTGCTCTCGTTAGTTCAGTGAGGCGGATGGGGAGAGGCGAGGGGAGAACAAACGCCATCTTCTTCTTTTCCTCGTTGTCCTCCACAAATCCTCCTGTCCCGCCGTCCGCGAGGACGGTCTCAGTTCCGTAATCATCCCGTCCCTCGTCCTCGTCCTCGTCATCCTTTCCTCCTACAGCACCTTGGACAACACTCTCTGCCCTCTCCACACCCTGGTCCACCACGCGTTCCGGAGGAAACGAAGTTTGTCGCAACGGATGCTGCGGAATGGAAACTGAGTTCTTACGCGCTGGCTGTGGCGCCTGTGGCGAGGGTAGAGTGGAGTGTGCCTTCGGCTTCTTTTGTGATTGTGCCGTGTATGAGACTCGGCGCTTATGTCCGGCGGCGGAGGGGAGGTATCCGGGCGGGGGTGGCGAGGACATGATTGTTGCCGGGGGGTTGTAGTAGTGAATGCAGGAGACAGAAGAGGTGTGTAGTAGTGAGTGTTACGTAGTGGTTGATAGCAAGCGGCACGTGATATCGCGTTTGGTCTTGAAACTTTAGACGAGTGACAAGGAATGAGAGAACAGTTGTTTTCATGGGGAAAAAAAGACGAACGCCATTAACCTCAATATGCTACGACGCTCAACACTTAATGGTTTCTAAGTGACTTCTCTATATGTATATTGTGAGTATCTACGCCGATAGGGATAACGGGGTTTGCAGACTCCACTCGACTCTGCAGAAGCTTCAGGCACAAGCCGCTGATCGTAGCACTAAGAGATAATCTGTTGTATGGGAGCACTGGCTATAGAACTTGCTCCGACTAGAGCGGGAAGTTACGGGGGCTACATGGGAAGAAAAAGCTCCACTGCTAAGCAATTATGTAAGCAAGCAAGAAGCACTTCAATTTTTACTTAGAAAATATATACAGTAGTAAAAAAATAAATCCGATGACCCAGTTTACGAACATATGAAGACCAGTTTTGTACATATCTCAAGCTATTGTCTGAAATGACGACTAATGGTCGAAATATATACAATTTATCGCATTCAAAAAACTCGTCGCTGTCTTTGGCAACTGTTCACCGCAAGTCGAACGGACGCAAAGCCAACATTTTAGTTTGGACGCTCCGAAATCCTCACATCCAATCTCGCCAACGATGCTAGTGTGGTATCTAGCGGCAGGCTCGCCGACAGAAGATTCATATCTGCCTCGATGACCGATCGTACAAGTCCGTATTCATCGAATGTCTCGTCTGCGGTACCGATGATCTGTGAATTCGTGTCCATGCCTGGGATGTGGGATTCGACGTTGGTGTTGTGCCCCACTGCGCGCTCTTCATCCATCAAGGAGACAAGATCGTCGAGGTCCTCCGCCGGGTGGTCAAGAATCTCCTGTCGCATTGAGATCGCCTGAATAGCGCCAATCAGACAGACGAGCGCATTCACCCACCAGGCGAGCCCGACGCAGTCAATGTTCAAGCCGTAGCTATACACGACCCCGGTGACAGTTGGCGCGAAAGCGCGAGCCAGACTAGCGCAGCTGCTTGCGATACCGTTGATCGCTCCGAGAACCAGAAGTGAAGGTGCAGAATTGGTGATCAAGATTGCGTTGCATGGGTATGCGAGGACTCCGTACATGATCTTGACCGCGAGGACAACGTACACACCGGCGGTTTGGATGTTGCCCTCCGGTAGCCAGACGAGGTAGGGCACGACAACGTAGCTGATCCCATAGGTGAACATGCAGAAACGGTAAACGTTGAGGACACCGAATGCCCTGGCTACTGGAGGGAAGACGAAGAATTGCGTGCACATCGAGAAGAGGCCCTGCATGGAGAGGATGAAGCCGATGCGCTGCGTGGTCATTCCCAAACCTCCGGTGAAAAGGAAGAAATTGTTCGGCTTCTCGGTTGGAGCTGGGGTCGAGAGGAAGACAGGCATCAACTGCTCGAAGCCCATCGTGTGGTAGGCGAGAATTCCGTAAGAGAGGACCAATCCTATTACCGGGCGAGTGAAAGCTCTGGAGACCGAAGGGATCCTCTTGGGCTTTGCATTGATGCTATCATTAACGCTTTCCCCGCTACTGCTCGTTCTATTATAGGTTGTGGTGCTCTTAGCTAGCAGTGGTTGGGCTTCGCTCTCCTCTACCTTCCGCCATCTGAACACATTTACAAGCTTGTCTCCAAGCTCTCGCCCGTAATCCCGCTTGTTTCGTAGCATATCATGAGTTTCGTCCAGGAAAAGAATCCCATTGGCAATCCCAAGAACCAGCACGACCGAGGAAACCATATTCGGGAGTAGGAACGGGTATTCGTCCAATAATCCTCCTTGGGGGAAGACACCGGGGTAGAATTTGGTCGGCTGGGCCAGGAGACCCCCGAGAGCCGGGCCGATAATCGAACCAAGGCACCAGATGAAAGGCATAATTGCAAATGCCCGGGCTACAATATTCCATCAGAAAGGTTGCAATCATAGGACAAACATTCAAACTGACGCTGATGTTCCTTCTCCCTCACTAGCTCGGCCACCGCCGTCTGAATGACACCGATATTTCCGTTCAATCCACCACCCAGTGCCCTAGCGATCAGAGCAACCGATAGACTCTTGGCAAATCCGAAGATCAACATGCTAATGAGCGTCCCAACCAAGCCAATGATCAGTACTGGCTTCCGTCCAATCCGGTCCGAAATTCGGCCCCACAACATCCCAGTCGAGAACTCCGCGATTGCGAATGAAGAGGTAACCATCCCCGCATATATTCCGATTTCATTCTCGTTCTTCTGCGCGATTTGTCAGCAATGCGCGCTCCGCTCGATGCGCGCTACGGATCTTGGGCCGCAGTACCGTGACACCGAAGCTCTCGATCATTTGGTAGATGTAGGGGAAGATGGAAGTGAACGAGATGGGTTCGCAGATCCGGCATAATGCTATAATCAGAATTAGCGGCGAGTCACCCACGTGTATCCCGCGAGACGGATATTCACCAAGAATGATCAGCTGCTGGACGGGGAAGCCTGGATGGGACGGTCTCGGTGAATTGGACATGTTGATTGCGTATGGGTAATTTGATCGTATATCGAAGCCTTGGTCAATATTTTCTGATCGCTAAGAACCCAAGGGAAGGATCGGGGGTGGGTGGACAGACACAACTCGAGACCAGACGAGGGATATCGGTGTATATAAGAGTGTATGTACAGCTCCGATGAGCTGTCGCCACCCCCAGCAAGTTAGGGTAGCATTCGGCACCCAATCCCTACACACGATGGGAAGCTCGGGACGCCGAAGCAATCTAGAGCTGTCAACCAATTCTGTGGCTCTTTTCCTCTTTCATCGACGTCGTTGCGAGTCTACTGCGGTCCGTCCTAAAAGTGGGGGACGTTGGCTGCGTAATGTGGTCTTCAGGGCTGTGGCGGCGGTGAAAAAAAAGGGTCTGCCTTCCTGTTCACTTGCAGAACACAGAGATGCCTATCAGGAAATCGTCTTCGGTCTCCCTGATACGAACGGCAGTGGGGCACGAAGGGGAGAGAAAAGGGCATGCAATTGCTCTTTGCAGTTGCACGATACCAGGCTAACCGATTGCAATCTGACAACGAAAATGCAGATAAGGTGCATGAACTTTTTCCCGTCGTACGAGGGTTGAATCCTAGCTGTGAAAGGGACTGTCCTCTTTCGATTGGAGCTTTTACTCGAGAAATCCTTTTTTTCCTTTTTCCTTTTTTCCTTTTTCCCTTCCCGCGCCGCTCTAGATTTTGAGCTGAAAAGAATTTCCTTCGACATCTGCGCCGTGCCATTTTCTCGGATCATCGGCCCGGTCGCCGTCTACAGCAGGTACTCTTAGTTAGCGGAAGGGCGAACCGCATCCCGAACATCCTGGCTTTCGCATCTCGGCTAGCCCCACCTTGGGTGCAGTTATGTATAGATAGAAATAGATGAGAGAACGTCGACAAACACACTTCACACCCATATATTTACGCAACTCGCGGCTACTATCACAGGTATCGCAGGTGTACAAGTGCTACAGCAGCAGCTTGAAGGCGTCGGTTCTATGTAGCATTCGTCTTCGCATCGGCGAACAGGACGGATGAATCATTTGCCGGATGCCGTGCGAGGATCGTCGATGGAGCGGTTGACGATAACTACGAGAGACGCGGGAGTCCTCAGCTTTGCGTCGGGAAGTCGGGGCGACGATGTACGGCAGCTGCGAGTCCTGCGATCATGTACTCTACGCGGTCCTACTTACAACACTATGGAGTGGAAGGCCATCTGGTATAATGGATTCTGTAGGGCTTTTGCTCTCCGGTGGGGCTGGATGCTTGGGTCTGAGATCAGCTTTGCCACTATACCGTTCACCGGAGCCCAAGGAACGAGCTTTGAGCGGCTGGATAAGAAAAAGAAGCACTGTGCTGTCGTGATCCGTCGCTACTTAAAGTATGCACTCTCTATCCATAGGCACCACACGGCACCACACGCGCCTAGATACCTATGGAGGGTATTTGGTGTCCACCCCATAGTATAGGCGCCGGGCGTCGCTTGGTAGCCAGGGGGTTAACGTGGCGATGAAGTTGAGTTGTGGCGAGATAGACATCAAACTTCATCTACATCGTCGCCAGTTGCCCATCCTCTGCCCGCCCGCCTGCCCGTCACGCGCAAGTTCGGTCATTACGTTGTGCGAGAATTTGTTCAGTCATTGCACGAAACCATGAAGCAAAAGGGACGCCGTGAGAACCCACCGATAGGGGTCAGCCATAGAGAAACCACTCGAGATGAATTATTGCATTGCGCGAAAATTCAGGATGGACCTGGCCCAAGATAGGGAGGGAGCTCAGCATCAACCGGAGGACATGCGAGAGAATTTACAATCGTTGGGAAGCGGACGATACTCCCTCGAATCGTAAGAGACCCAGCAGGCCCCCAAATCATCGATGATGCCAAGAGAGCCCGCCTCGAGGCTTTTGTTAACCATGATGCCCGCACTCGGTGTCTCAGCTCGGAGGCTATCCGTCAAGAGATGGGTTACGCGTGTGATCCTCGTACCATCAGGAAAACTATGCACGAGATGGGATATCAAAAGAGGGTTCCGAGAAAGAAGTTTAATGTCAGCCGGGAGAATAAGGAGAAGCGGGTGGCCTGGTGTCAAGCACGTCTCCATTGGACCAAGGAAGAGTGGAAGAGTGTGATCTCGACGGACGAATCCTCCTTCTTGGGGACCGGATTTGGGCACCGGCCTTGGATTATCCGCAAATTTGATGAGGAGTATCAGACTACATCAACAAGAACTTCAATTCCGGCCGAAAAACTAAGATAATATAGGGCGCTTTCTGCGGCACAACGAAGTCCGATCTTACCTATATCCAGGCAAAGCGAGGATCGACTCTATAACCTACATACTAACCGTCCCGGAGCCCACATTGATCCCCTTTTGGCATCAATGTTGCGAGAAGTATGGATGGCAATTGTTCAAGAGGACGATGCTCTTGGACACAAAAGGCCGAATCGCTACCGGGAGTTGAATGGGATAAAGATTCTGAAATAGCCAGCACAGCCGCGAGACTTGGACCCCATTGAATCGGTGTGGAGGGAGATAGAGACAGAATTGGGAGAGATTTGGGGGCGGGCATCGGATGTTGAGGCATTGGGCTTGTGTGTGGGGGAAATTTTGGATGGTTGGTAAATAGTATGTCTGCACGGTTGCAAGCAGAGGAAACCCGACACATATTAATGGTGGAGGAGGTGGATTGTGGAGGGGGTACCAGTACTGGAGGTGGACAGGACTTTTTGCAGTCCAGATAATGCATTCGTCACTCTCTCGTTTCACTGCATCTGGCTCAGTGCATCCCCAATGAGGCTTACTGCTTATTCGCGCTTATACGCTGTAATGGAAGTGGACACAACTTTAGCTCTGTTCTATGTAGATACTAGGACAGAGCATAAAGTCGTGTCCACCTTCATTACAGCGTATAAGCGCGAGTAAGCACTAAGCCTCATTGGAGATGCACTAAGCCAGATGCAGTGAAGCGAGTGAGCGATAATGAATGCTTTCTATGGACTGCAAAAAGTCCCCAGTACTGGTAACCCCCCGCCATCTACATACCACCTCCACCATTAATATGGTGTCGGGTTTCCTCCAGCATCAATGACTACTTGCAGCCGTGCAGGCTTACTATCTACCAATCTATCCAACATTTCCTCCGTAATGTGGTGTCGCCAGGTATTCTCTAACTATATACAATTTCAATGCCGCGACATCGGATGCCCGCCCCCAAATCTCTCCCAATCCGTCTCTATCTCCCTCCACACCGATTCAATGGGGTTCAAGTCTGGCGACTGTACTGGCCACTCCAGAATCTCTATCCCATTCAACTCCCGGCAGCGATTCGAATGCCCTTTGTGTCCAAGAGCATTGTCTTCTTGAATAAATGTCCATCCGTACTTCTCGCAACATCAATGCCAGAAGGGGGCCAATACAGGCTCCAGGACAGTTCGTATATAGATTACAGCGTCGATTTTCGCTTTGTCGGGAATGTAGGTAAGATCGGACTTCGTTGTGCCGCAGAAAGCGCCCCATATCATCTTAGTTTTGCGGCCGGAATGGAAATTCTTCTCGATGCAGTCGGGATGATACTCCTCGTCAACTTTGCGGATAACCCAAGGCCGATGCCCAAATCCGGCTGTCGAGAAGGAGGATTCGTCCGTCCAGATCACCCTCTTCCACTCTTCCTTGGTCCAATGGAGACGTGCTTGACACCAGGCCACCTGCTTCTCCTTATTCTCGGGGCTGACATTAAACTTCTTTCTCGGAACCCTCTTTTGATATCCCATCTCGTGCATAGTTTCCCTGACGGTACGAGGATCACACGCGTAACCCATCTCTTGACGGATGGCCTCCGAGCTGAGACACCGAGTGCGGGCATCATGGTTAACAAAAGCCTCGAGGCGGGCTCTCTCTGCGTCATCGAAGATTGGGGGTCTGCCGGATCTTTCGATTCGAGGGAGTATCGTCCGCTTCCCAACGATTGTAAATTCTCTCGCATGTCCTCCGGTTGATGTTGAGCTCCTTGCCTATCTTGGGCCAGGTCCATCCTGCATTTTCTCACAATGCAATAGTCCGCACTCGCCCATTTCGAGCGGTCTCTCTATGGCCGACACCCGCCGGCGGCCCTCACGGCGTCCTTTTTGCTTCATGGTTTCGTGCAACGACCGAACAAATTTTCGCGTAACGTAATGACCGAACTTGCGCGTGACGGGTGGGCAACTGGCGACGATGTTGATGAATTTCGATGTGTATCTCGCTACCAACTCAACTTCATCAACCACGCCAACCCGCTGACTACCAAACAATGCCCAGCGCTTATGTTAGGGGGGTGGACACCAAATACCCTTCTACCCAGTAGATACATTCCTGCCCCACCTTGGATCCTTGACGGCTACCAGGGGAGGCTTGTTGTGTGCGGCCCTGCTTCATCTGGTCGAAACCCAGACCTGTTCACGAGATATCACTCGCCACCGAACCCGTACTGTATTTCCCCGACGACCCAGTTACACTCCTTCCCTTTGCTATTATTTTCGAGAAAAGGCACACAATGCCGTCGTTTTACCAAAGTGGTACACAATACCCACCAAAGTACGGTGTGCCCGCACCGCAATTAAATAAGATTTAAAATAGGTTGTCAGGAGAGGAAGAGGGAAAGGTGGCAAGCGGGGCAAGGTGGTGGATCGGAAGTCTTCATCGAATCCAATCAATCATCATACCACCATGTCTCGTTCCCCCCCACCGCCACCCCGTTGCAGTTACCAAAGCCATACACATTAGGCAGGAATTTGATGACTTCAAGTCATTCAAGATTGCAATGCAGGACTGGGCGCTGTCGGGCCCTCGAAAATTCACCTTCCGCTTCAAAAAATCGGACAGAACACGCAACATTTGTCTGTGTAATGGCGAATACCGGATGGCCTTTTAAGGTCAATGCAACATTTTTGTGGTAAAGGAGGGTGTTACGGTGGTGTGGGCATAGGGCAGGTAGCACGGTTGGTTACAACGTGTTCTTCCAGCAACCATCACCATCAGCAAGGCAACAACACCTGCAATAACCCAAGACGCTGCCGCACATAAGCATGAAGTCCAAATTGGCTACTAAGCAGGCAAAAAAGCGAAAAAAAAACTAGCTCTCTGTTCGATGATCTACAGTCCCAAGCAGCTCGGTTTGCGAAACTTCCCGCCTACGCTGATGCGATATGTACTGCCGATCCGGAAGCGACTGCGATATTGGCTACGGAAGACCGTGAAGGTGTACCTCGCTTTCATCGCTTCTTTGTTTGCCCTGGCGTGAGCCGCCACGCATTCGAGTACTCTCGTTGCTTCCCCATAATGGATGCCGACAGTACCTTCACGAAGGAGGTTTCACACTCGCTGCTCTTTTGGCAGTATCCGTTGATGCCGACAACTACGCGGTAATGGTTGCCTGGGCTCTTGTTGAAGGGGAATCAGAGTCATTGTGGCGGTGTTTTCTTTCACATCTTCACACAGCGATACCGAACCTTAATAGTCCAATGACAACCATCATGAGTTATCCGGACAAAGGACTTCGAGCGGCCGACAACGGAATTCTACTTGCCAACCGAGTTTTCTGTGTTGGGCACATCTCCCGAAATATCCAGGGGAATTGCGGTGTTCCCTCCCGAATTGCTTTCAGCGCCCATATCAGATTTTCTCTTACAGAGGAACGAGTATGGACGGGCTTCGCAATGCTCCAAGATATTTCCCCACAAGCAGCAGCGTACCTCGAAGGTATTCTACTGGCACTCTTGGCAGCCCCCTATCTTTTGTGGAGACGATACGGCCACAACACTTCAAACCTCATAGAGGTGATGAACAAGTGGATTCTGGAGGAACGCCGACTATCGGCGCTTGATGTTTTGCACTCACTGTGGTCAGAATGTATGGATTTCCCATTTCGACGGCTACAGGAAGCCCAGAAGTATCGTGACAGTGGAGCAATACTCACAAAATATTTCTCCAGGTTGTTGCGGGAGTCTATGGACATTCGCTTGTCCGACAAGTTCGTTATGCGGATGCTGACCATGCATCGGTACACGCGTTCTCCGGCAAGTCAGCGTATCTGCACCCGCGGACGACCCCAACACAACGACACGCCGCGCCATGCCATACCCCCGACACCGCAACGCAACACTCGAGACTACGTCTCCAACAAGCTTACAGTCATTGCCATGGTCGCCACCTATCTACACACAATTTACACCCTCTGGGCGCAGTGCGGGCACTACCGTAGCCCGAGCTGTGGGAATGCCGGCCACCCCTATTTAAAAATCGAAGGGGTCCCTGGGCTGCTCACCTTACGGGCGGCGAACAGCGGACACATCGTGCGGCCTGGGCTGGGGGCCTACCAGGCTCCCCAACCGTATACAGCGATGCAGCCGATGCAGAGAAAGGTGCCACAATAATGGTTTAAGTTGTCGAGCTCTACCTGAGGGGATGTAGCTGTTTTGCACTCCACGCAACGTTGCGCAGTATGAGAGGGCGACAGCGAAGGCGAATGCGAGGGTGAGGGAGAGTGGCTCGTGCCCAGTCGGAACGTCAATGGTCGTGAGAGATCCGGTCGAGTGGCTGATCACGGGTCAGCGGGGCTCGTGCCTGGCCTGGCTGATCACGAATTACGAACTATGTACTCACAGTCCACGGTTCAGCACGGCTCATGTTGTCATACCCTGACAGTTCGAGAGGAATGTCGACGAGAGAACGCCGCCGCGACTTAGCCGACAACCCGACCAGCAAAACGAGAGAATTGCCATCAAGAACACATATCCCTCTGGCAAAACCTCAGAGCAGTATGGGAGAGTTTCAGAGTCTAGACAGTGTCCAAGGATGTGGAGATCCGTCTAATCATACGGCTAACGTGGCTTGAGGTAGCGGAATCTTTGGGGCCGGAGACGCGTTAGTACAATACGGCTAGAAGGGGCTGAGGAAGCAATCAAAGGACCCCGCATTGTGAAAAACTTGGGACAAAGTTGTTACGGCGAGAAAACTCACCCAGAGGACCTGACCCGTATTGCGATCCGGTGCCAACGAATGGGACCTCAGGGGAATCCATTTCAACAAACTCTCCAGAGAGCTGACGACGTCTTTGCCGAGGGAAAACTTTGTCGACCAGGAAAGTTGGTGGCATGACTGCGCTTAGGGTTCTGCGAGAAGGCTTAAGGTTTTCAGCTTGAGTGCGATCAAGGATCGCTCAACGGCGCATAAGGCCTTCCCAACGATGTGCAAGATTTTGTTGACGACGCTCGGGTTCTCTCACAAGAAGTGAACTGTTCCTAGAGGGATTGTGCTATGATTACACTGCGTTCAAAAATGTATTTAGAGAAGGTAGTTCGCCCGAGGAAAAGGACTGGTCTACCAGAGTATCAGACCCGAATATCGAGCGAACCTTAAGATTATTCTGCTGTGAACCTATTGATAAGATCAAGACTCTATTCTTCTCTTCCATCTTTCCTCCTCTCTTTTTTCTGTCTCGGCAACCCCTTTTTATTTTTATTTAATCGTGGTGTTTTTTTTTGTTTATTCATACTCGCATACAGCCCATCTACCTAGACTGTGTATGGCGGCGCACATTTTTATCCAGTTTTCCCGTCCGCTGTCCGCGCGAGGAAGAAGTGACCCGCCCTTTATCCTCGTCTGCGGATGCCGTGGAGTTGGGCATTGGAAGGGACAGCGGTAGTTCCTCCCCGGCGCCTAGCTCCGCGGCACCCAACTCCACCGCCTCCGCCCTCCTCTCTTCTTCCAGCTGCCTGCACTTCCGGAGCTCCCATTCCGATGCCTCACTCTCCGCGTCCTCTTCAGCCGAGACCAGACTTCCCACATCCGTGCTGGAGAGAAAGTCTAGAACCGTCTGGCTGCACCTCCTGTCGGCAAGGAGGTCCTGGATCTTGCACCGGCTCTTCCTCCTCCCGCTTTCCCTCAGCACTCTGCCACAGGATCTTCTGTTGTGCCTTCCACTCGGGGCACACCTTGAAGAGATGACCCCGGGTCTGCGTCCCGCACTGGCACTACCAGCACTGAGCGGTGGGACGGTTCTTCGTCTAGTGAAAGTACTGTCCCGTAAGGTAGTGACCTGTCTTCGGCTGGTAAACTTCGAGCCGAGCCTTGGAGCTGGCAACCGTGTCATCCGGCTTCTGCCTGGCTGGCGTCCTGTACTTTTTCTTGGAGGTCTGGCCTCCAGCCCACTTCTTCTCCGTGATCTCCCGTTTGAGGTGTGCGAGAGATCTGGGAAGCGGCATCGCACGTGCTTCCGCCCGGTCCGAGTAACCTAACCACTCCACCCCGCGGACGTCTGGCTCCTCCGCCGCGAGCTTGGTCCATTCGTCGGCCTTCTCATTCAATGGGACCCCTTTGTGCGCTGGGAACCGCCTGATCTCGATGGTGATGTCAGCTCTGGTCCTCCGCACTGCTGCGATGTGCTTTCTTGCCTGGAGCGGGTATATCTGGCCAGGGCGAGGCTCCTCTGAGGCCGTCCATCTGACGGCCGCCTGCGAATCGGTGAACGGTGTCTCTGTCTTCTCAAAGCAGTCTCCAGGGCCCGGTCGAGAGCGGTGCCATCCGCGTCATATGCTTCCTGGTTGTAGCCCATGTGGGTTTTGATGCCCATCCGGGTTTGGCCATTCCTCCACACCACCGCATATCCGGTGGCTCCGTCGTCCAGTCGCGACCCATCCATGACTTCTCTGCCTCCACCTTGGCTTCGGCCTCCTCCTCCTTCAACACTCCGCGTCGAAGGTCTCTGCTTCCTCTAGCAAAACAGTGCTCTCCACCCTGCCCGAGTATGTGAGAGCATTCGTGAGTCTCTGCCCGACCGCTTTTGGGCCCCACGATCTCCCTAACCTGGCCACCCTGCGGTAGACTGAGTAGCCGTAATCCGAGCCGCCGCTGCCTGTTCTCCAGCTGTGCTACTGCTGGCCTGAGTCCTGACTCTATAGACAAGGCTTCCAGGTTGGTTGTCCAGAAGCAGCCAGTGGTTGCTCGCGCCTCTTGGTTGATCAGGAGCTGCAATTCGTTTGCCCGCTTGACGGCGCCCTGGGTCTGATCGCCTTTCCACCACAGCTCTGAGCTGAACATGGCGACTGACTGGATACACGCCGTCATGACCTTCCTGCGGTTGGCTGGTGTGAGAACCATCTGTCCTGCGAGCCGGCAGAGCGGCGCCATCGCGTTCTTCCTGTTCTTCAGCCGAATGGCGTGATGGCCCTTGAGCGTGAGCTGGGAGACTAGCCGGACTTCAAGCCAGCGCGTCGCCTCCTTATTGAATGGGACGGTACCCGGCACCAACCTTCACCGCCGCAGTGGTTGGGGGGAGGGCTTCTTCTTGCGGAAGATTGCTGCCTCTGTTTTCCCGTTGTCGAAGGCCACTCCATTGCTTGTTGCCCAGTTTATGAATGCCGCTGCCTCGTCGCCCTTTCCGCCTGCCGGCCATCCGATGTCGTCCACAAAGGATAGCCTTCTAATACCCGGGACTGCCCTTTCCGCCTCGTCGAAGATGCCTGATAGGTACGTGACGAAGAGGATCGGTGCCGCTGGCGATCCCCGTGGTATGCCAGTATCCATTGGGTTCGCCTCGCCCGCTTCTCCGTCGAGGACAAGTTTCACCTGGCGGTCTGTCATGAAGCTACCTGTCCATCTGGTGAGGTCCGGCCCGATCTCAAGCGCTTCCGTGCGCCTTCCCAAGTGTGCTTTGCTCGCCTTGCTGAACGCTGACCTGACGTCCATAAACAGGGCCCCTACCACCTTCTTCTCCCCCCACGCCGGCGGAGTGTGGTTCATCAGTACTGCCACTGCGCCCACGCAGGGCCTCCTCTTGCGGCACCCGAACTGACCATCACGTAGGCCTCCTCCTTTTCTTCGCTCCAGGTGGTCGGCAATCAGGCGGGCCGCGGTCCGTTCGACCAACTTGCTGATCACGTCCAGGAGGGAGATCACTCAGTAGGCACGGACCTTGGAGTAGTCCGGCTTCCCCGGCTTGGGAATGACCACTCCTTTCGTCATTTTCCATGGTTCTGGGTGGTGGCCGAGCCGAATGCGCCCTCGTACGAGTTGCGTGATCCGCTGTTTGCCCCACTGCCAGCAGACCTTGATGATGTTGGCCAAAATCCCGTCGTCGCCAGGCGCCGAAGTGTTGGCAGCCTTTCTCAGCAGTGCCTCGACTAGCTGTACATCGACCCATTCGAAAGCCCGCCCTCCATCTCGCGGTTCGCATCTCCCTGGTGGGCCCTTTGGGAAGTGGGTAGCTAGGATCGCCTGCTCCCGCTCGTGGTGACCCTCTTGGAGCCACCCTCCCCCACCAGTGTTTGTCCTGCCTTGTCGATCCGTGGGGAGGTGTACCCAGTGGCAGTCCAGACCTCATTTCCGTTTGCCTCCTGTACGAACCGGTTCCAGCAGTCCCTTTTTGCCTTGCGTATGGCTCGATGCAGATTCCGCTTCGCCTTCTGGACTCAGCCGATGCCAGCTGGACCCCGTTTTGCTACTTCCAGCTCTTCCCTCAGCTTCTGGAGGTCACCCGTCCACCTGCGCTTCGACCTGGTGCACCACCTCGTTGCCTCCCTCAGCGCCGCCGCCGCCCCATCCACCTGCTCCACTGTACTGCTGTCGTTCGGCACTGCTACATGGTTTGCCTGGCAGCATTCCTGTGGCGTCGACTGCTTTACCCCACCGCCTCCCGACCTCTTCATCTTTTCCCCGTGGGATTCCAACCCCGGATATCCCACCCTGTGGTCACCATGCTGGTCTCCCTGCCATCCGACTTCCCACCCAGAACCTCCCACACAATGACCTCATGGTCCGAGCCCGTTGCCTCTTCCTCTTTTGCAATACTCCAGGTCACCTCGATATCCAGCGACGACAGCGTATTTAATTATAGTATAGGCACACTGTACTTTGGTGGGTATTGTGCACCACTTTAATAATTGTGTACCTCTACTCGATTAACGAAGAAACAAAGAAAACCCCCAGCTGCACTCTCATATATACCCACCCAACCCAGCCCAATGTTCGGGAGCCATCCTCCCGGGACGACGCCCCGGGACATACTACCTTATGTGCAACAACCCATCCATCTCTTGAGTCTTTGTTGCCAAGTGGTGGTCGTGGACGCACTGGTAGGAGCACAGTCAAAATCCTTCCTAATTTGTGTCGTCAGCTGTCGAGCATCGCCTTTCGGAGGGCATGGGTTCATATCCATAGAATACACCGCCTCCGGAGGCTGCCGTAGGTAATATTACCTAGGTCTGCCACGAGAATTTTGCTCACACCAGGCGTTTCACGGCGGAGTATCAAGTTGGTCAATGGCCTGGCGGATATGAGGGTGTGGTCGGTCCGCGGAACTTGATAGAGCGTGAGATCATGTTCTTGAGAATGATGCCCAGTGAGGATCGTCACGAGCCTTAAATATTTGGATAACTCCGCCGACCTCCACTTTGGTATCCACACCTTCTATGTGCCTAGGAAACTTCGTGTGGTGGTTGGCATCTTTCTCGTCTGAAATCCCAGCGAAAGATTACTTACCAACTCTCCGCCTCTCAACGCCGCGCTGCCGGTCAATCAGGGCCATGGGTACATACATAAGTGAGTATTAGTTTGAGTTCTATCGGGTGCGACATGCTCGGAACCATCGTTTGAATATATCACGCAGGTGTCATTCCGAAGTTGAAACGGTCTTCTCTTTGTCTGGTGGAGGAAATACGTCAATCTCCTCTGTCCCCACAAATACATAATTTCTCCATCCCATGCTTTTTATGACGGACGGACCTCGGGATTTTTCTCTGCTCCATACAAGGCAAGTTACCTACTCTATCGGAGCTGGGAGGATCTCGAATGCCACTCAATACCGTGTCCGATAGCGATATCAGAGCGCAGGTGTCCCATTGTATTGCTTCGTGTACCAACGGTTGGGGAGGGGCTTCCGATCGCCGACGCTATGCAGATACTTGTATGTACCACCCAAATCCAACAATCACGCATGAGAGCGGGGCGTAGGTGAGTACCGGGTGCTTGTGCTTGGTGAAACAATTGCCCTTACATTTAGGGCGATTTACGGATAGGCAAGACGCCACGATATTGTTAACGCATAGGCCCAACTGGGAACTGGAATCGAAAGTGACCTTTGAAAGCATTTCTTCCATCGTATCCTTGGGGAGGTGGATCGATGTGAAGATGATGAATTATGAATGGCCCTTTAAATATCACTTCCAATTTCCCATACGGACCCTCTGTCCTAGGATGATGTTTCAATTATCGCGATGATGATTATCCAGGGACAATCCTGGCATTAATTAGTAAGCCTAACCAGGGAGCATCTTTTCTTGAAGGAACTACCGTCGGACAAGACTGTTATGTTTCGCAGCGGTGGGGTAGGTGACATTGAGACAGTGGTGAGCTGTAAGACTCCACGAATAGCCTAAGCTTTTGGTCTCAGAAATTATCGCCTGCGAAACGCCGCATCAATGAATTTTCAATAGATATTTACTGTCGCCACGCACAATCAAGACTCGGTCGTGGCTCGTTGGGACGCATGCTTCGAGTCGGCTTCTTTCAAGGCTTGGCGGTAGGGCCTCTACAGGGAACTACCTCCGGGTTGCCCATGGGAATCAAGGCGTGTAGGTCCTCACTCGTCGAGTAGGATGGTTAGTATGTCATTATGGATCACTCGGTTAACGAGTGATACCAAGTGAAATTGACGGGCTGCTTTGACGAGTGGAGACAGCAACTCGGGGACCCACTCCGTAATATTGCACGGTTCCAGGGTTTCGTGCATTGGATGCCCGGGGGGAGGCAGACCTGGCGCTTATGTATGTATAAGGCCGTACCCCATGCCTGGAGGTCGGTTCCAAGAATGTTAATTACCCTATTACAGGCAAAATAAGTGCAAACGTAAATCATAATGGTAAAAATGGTAAACTCAGCCGGCGTTCGATATCGGCTCTCTCAGAAGCATATGGATGGGCTGTTGGCGGCTGTCAGAGCTACTGCTGGCGCGAATTGGCGCTTGATGCTCCTAGGCTCCTCCTGCATTGCATATGTACCTCTCAGCTCGTCCGTGCCCATGTACCTATGTAATTGCGTTTGTTGACGAATCGCGGTGGGCCATTGGCTGTGATGTGTCCTCTGCCTCCGCCTTTGGAGGCGGTGGGTGTCAGGTACATATTCCCATCCTTCCTCTTAGCTGAAACCTATCCGGCATTATCAAACGTATACATACATTAACACGCCAGAGTAGAGTAGGTACGTGTGGTCGAGTACGTACGTTTGCCCGCCTCCGTTTAATTTGGTAGAAATGGCAAGTACTCGCACAGCGCCCCTGGCCTATGATTGGGTGCAAGTCAGACAGATGGAAAAGCAAAGTAGATTCTTTCGTGGTTTGCTGGCCAGCAGGGGTTCGGGGTCTAAGCAAGTAATCCCAACCTTCAGATGTTGTCAACTGGCGATAATCCCCCCGCCCCTTAGCGGCACAGGACAGCCAGCCAATATTATTGCTATTCCTTACGCCTTTTTCTGCCCATTACTCTACCGACCACCTCTTCTGCACATACACAAGGACCCAGACACACGACACCTCCATCGCACCGCCGCAGAAATCTCCGGCGCGAATCGGCAGTCTCTCGACACTCGACGGATCCCTCCGCGCTCGGCGACATCGGAGTCGAGAAAGAGTTGTGGCGGAGTGTGTAAGCGGAGCGTGTAAGGGAACGGAGCGATCGAGAGCTTGCAGCTGGTCCCACACTAGCTGGTCGAGCGGAGCCGCAACTGCAAGCAACAACAACAAGCAGTTACAAGCCTGGGCGGTCAGACACGAACAACACTGCGAATTCAACAGCTTTTCTACGATAAACCTGAGAGGAATTGAGCTACCGCCGCGGTTTTTCCCTGGGCCTGCAATGACGATACGATCGTTTCTTGTTCCCTCAGATACAATTGCGTGGGTTCGTTGAACGGGTTGCTTTGCTCTCTCCCTCTAGTATTGCTCACTCATCGTCTCTCGCGCCCACCTTTCCCTCAACAATCGCACTGCCAGTAGAAAAGACGAGACCAATAAATACGATGCCAGCCTACACTCCCTTGCAAGCACGACCAAGCGATCGACCACGGACACCGTCGAATCGGCCCGCCAGCAGAGCCGGGAGTATGAGCCGACCAGGAACATCACACTCGACGCATTCCTCGCACGAAAATGAACAGCCCTCGTCTTCGTCATCGTCATCGCTGGCGTCGGCACTGCCGGACTATGTACGTCGGGGGGGGGGGGGGGTCCTCTCCATAAAGAGCAAGTGAAGTGCTGACACTTGAGTCGAGACCCTAGGAGATTGTCTCGGGAAGGGAGCCTTCGGGTCGGTTTATCGGGCGCTCAATTGGGGGACTGGACAGACAGTTGCAGTGAAACAAGTGCGATTGTCCGACCTGCCGAAGAGTGAGCTGCGTGTGATCATGGTGCGTTCTCCGCTCGCTGTTCTGCATTGTGCACTTATTGTGGCTATCATTCGGTTGGTTGAGTGAAACTGTTTCTGACTTGTGTGTCTCGCTTCACCGCCTCGCCAATAGCTCGAGATCGATCTATTAAAGAACCTTAATGTACGTACGATCGTTGTCGCCGGACCAAAAAAGCCGGACCGAAGAAGGCGGGAAAGAGGCCGTGCTGACAACGATCTTCTTGTCGTGCTACAGCATCAGAATATTGTCCAATACCATGGTTACTCGAAAACGGCGGATTCTCTCTACATAATTCTGGAGTACCACCCCCTATTCCCCGGGTGCCTCCAGTGTATACACGGTAGAAGGAGGAGAAGCAGGAGGAGAAAAAGGAGCAAGCAGGGCATTTGCTGACCGCGCGTGACATAGGTACTGCGAAAATGGCTCCCTCCACAGCATTTGTAAGAACTTCGGAAAGTTCCCCGAGAACCTGGTGGGGATATACTTGACGCAGGTCCTACACGGCTTGCTTTACCTGCACGATCAGGGTGTTATCCACCGCGATATCAAAGGCGCCAACATCTTGACCACAAAGGAGGGACTGGTGAAGTTGGCCGACTTCGGTGTTGCTACGAGGGCTACCGGACTCAGCGACTCTTCGGTCGTCGGAACGCCGTACTGGATGGCACCGGAAGTAATCGAGCTTGCCGGGGCGTCTACAGCATCTGATATCTGGTAAGCAGCACACGTCCGGAGGACGAAGGAGGCTGATCTAACGAAAGAAAAAGGAGTGTAGGGTGTACAGTTATAGAGCTTCTTGAGGGTAAACCGCCGTACTACAAGCTCGCGTCTATGCAGGCGTTGTTCCGGATAGTCAATGATGACCATCCACCATTGCCGGAAGGTGTTTCGCCGGTATGTAGAATCGTCGACCCACCGGATGCACCACGCATGGCTGAATGATTTCTTCGATCTAGGCTTGTCGGGATTTCTTGATGCAATGCTTCCAGAAAGATCCCAATCTTCGCGTCTCTGCACGGAAACTACTCAAACATCCGTGGATAGTCAATGCAAAGAGAATCGATTCCGTTGTGCGGGCTTCTTCTACAACGAATTACGATGAGGCTGTGAAGAGTGTCCAGAAATGGAACGAGGCATTGAGGTCACCTAATACCAGCTCGTCAAAGAAGCTGCCCAGACAATCCATAAGTCCAAACCAACGGCGACTTGGTGGGGAGTTCTCGTCAAACCCTAGCAAGGGCCCTTTGGCCCTCCCGAGGTCACGGCCCAACACGGTGGCTTTTATGTCCCCCGAATCTGCAGGTAATGGGGCCTCCCTGGTACTCGGTCATAAACCAGCTTGGCTGACGTAACCAGACGATGATGACAATTGGGATAGTGATTTTGCATCTGTTATCTCTCCGAGTATTCTCCAATTCCCTCGTAAACCGGCCATGCAGCCTCGGGTTAGGACACTGGCATCTGCCGAGCGACTAAAATCGTTTGCAACGAACGATGGGGCGAATGAGAGCTGGGACGACAACTTTGAAGATGACCTAACTGTCAGATGTGGGACGGCCAACCCTCCGCGAAGTCCGCTTAAGAAGGCCTTCGAGGAGGATGATCCAATGCAGACGATCAGGCCGTACTCGCAGCCGCGTCGGCAAAGCGAACCAACCGTTGATGTTCCTGACTTACCGATTTCGAGAGGTTCAAGCTCCTTCCCCACGCCGGAGGGATCGCCGCCGAAACACCAGGTCCTGAAGCCTAAAAAGAAGTTCATCTTTTCTTCCACGCGGGCCGTGTCGGCAATACAACGTCCGTCATCAGCGTTCCGGGAGGACGCCGCTGAGGACTACTCAGACTTCTCTTTTAACGACACGTCGTTTGAGAAGAAGGTGGATTTGATGATGAGGGATGCATCCCTCAGTCCTCGGCTGTTTCACCCATCCGACCTCAAAAACAGTTTGCCACGCTCAGCAACATCCTCACAAAACGGAGGAAGCTTGAGACGATTACCGGCAGCGTTCGGAGATACAGAGAAGGAGACACACAGGATGCGAAGGACGCGATCAACACTGGAAATTCAACGGTTTGCGGAAACAGATGGGGAGGAGGACTATTCGGATATATTTGGGGGGGATGAAGGCGCAACGGATGAAGCGGCCTCAGAAACCAGCGGTGACGAACAGAAGAGTCTGATGCTCAATAGCAAACTCTCGAACAATTCGTGGCTGGGAGATGAAGCGGATGAGGACGACCCATTTGCGGAGTTGGAGGAGGGGTTCGATGAGATGGACTTGGACGCCAATATCGCGAGGGACAAGTACGCGAGATTGTGCTCTCAGATCGATAGTCTTGTCAGCTCCCTAAAGACCTCGCAGGCGGAAGAGTATCTCGAGGAGATATCTTCACAACTCATGGAAATCCTGTTGGATTCACCGGAGACCAAGGATAATGTAATCAGTGCTCACGGAATGTTGCCGATTCTGGAGGTGCTCGAGAGGTGTCAGACGGCAGACGTTATCTTGAAGCTACTAAAGATTGTCAATGCTGTGAGTTTAGGCTGCTCTTGTTGTCCCCCGGATATTTGGAATGCGTACTGACTCTCATTCGTAGCTCATATTCGACGACGTCGAGGTGCAAGAGAACCTGTGTTTCGTAGGCGGAATCCCAATCATCACCAAATTTGCTTCGAAGAAGTACCACCCACACATTCGACTGGAGGCTGCCGCTTTCGTACGTCAGATGTATCAGACCTCGATCCTGACATTACAAATGTTCGTCAGCTGCGGTGGACTGAACGTTCTGGTGGAATTTCTGGAGGAGGATTACGAGGCCCAGAAAGACCTTGTACTGATCGGCGTCAACGGGATATGGAGTGTTTTCGAAATGCAGGGACCCACTCCGAAGAATGACTTTTGTCGAATATTCTCGAGGAGTTTGGTCTTACAGCCTCTCTCGATAGTGCTGAGCCATCTGCTCGATGAGGACGGAGAACTGTCTGATCTCTGTGCCGAGCGCGTTGTCAATATCTTCTACCTCTTTTCGCAGGCGGAAAACCACGTCAAGGAGCTGGTTGCTGATCGCATTGTTCTGAAGCGTAAGTCTCATCTAACTGCTCCTCTAGTTGGGTTTGTTGACCAGTCCGGATTCCTAGGCGTGCTGAAGGATTTGGAGCGGATGGCACCTGCACATCAGGTGGTCATGCTCAAGTTCATCAAGAACCTCTCCATGTTGTCGTCCACGCTGGACACATTACAGAATTCGAACGCGATTGAAGTCCTGACAGAATTGCTGGACAGAAGCCGGACGGCGGCACACTTCAAGGAGATATCGAACCAGGTACTAAATACCATGTACAATCTCTGTCGGCTTAGCAAATCGCGTCAAGAAGAGGCTGCCATGAATGGCATCATCCCAGTCCTGCAGAGCATTGTTCAAACAGAACGGCCGCTCAAGGAGTTTGCACTTCCCATTCTCTGCGACATGGCGCATTCCGGAAAGAGGTGTCGCAGACTGTTGTGGCAGAACAAAGGGTTGGAGTTCTACATTTCCCTTCTTTTGGATCCGTACTGGCAGGTTACTGCCCTCGATGCTATCTTCGTGTGGTTGCAAGAGGAGACCGCACGCGTGGAAGAGAAGCTTCAGAGCCCGTCTTCTATCGATGCACTGGTGAGGTGCTTTACCACTTCGAAGACAAACGCCTTCGAGAATACGCTCGAGCCCCTGGCAAAACTCCTCCGCCTGAGCCCACCGATCGCCCACGCTGTCGGCCGCCGCGAGTTCTTTGCACGCATTGTCCAGAAGCTCAGTCACAACAAGGCCGTGGTCCGACTCAATCTCCTGAAGATCCTGACTACCATCTGCGATGCTAGCGAGCAGAAAGAGGCACTGATTCGAGAATACGGTATGTATCCAATCGTGCACCGTGTCTCGGAACGCGACCCCGCAGTGCTGGTCCGCAACATGGCCTCCGACCTCGTCAAAGCCTGCAACGAGCACGCAAAGAGCCATAGCATTCACCTTCCCCGCCGGCGGCAATCCCACGCATCAAGCATTGGCAGCAGTGTCCCCTCAGCATCTGCTGTACAGAGCAATCGCCGCCATGTCTCCAATCTCTGGGACAACAACGCGTCACTCGACATGGCGCTCGGGCGTCCAGGCAGCACGCGTAACCACCGCAGCAATAGCAACAGCAATAGCAATGGCAATGGCAATAGCAACAGCGGCCTGAACAGTGTTTCTTCTACTTCCTCCGCAGGGTCTAGAACACCACAGCCCGGCACGCCCCAGATCTCTCGGCTGCGCCTGAGAAATAGCCAGGGCGCTCTCGGCCTCCGTCAAACCTCGGGCGGAAGCGTGGGGCTTCCTTCATCACCGCTGCAAACCTCTAGCAGTAGTAATGGCCTGAGCTATAGCACTAGTGCTATTGGAGTCAATGGGCGGTACCGCGCAGCTAACAATTACGTGCCGAGAAGACACCGTGTTAGTGCTGCTGCCGCGGCGATTAACAGCACTACAGCCGGCCAAGAACTGAATCTAAGGGATTGGGCAGAACGATGAGGCCGTCGCCTTTCCTCTCTATTTAGCTTTAGGTGAGTTATCAGTCGGAGGGGTATAAGCATTCAGCAGGATAGAAGGGGTGTTGGTTGAGGATTACTACTGTGCGCGATCCACGTTGCTTTCTATGTTGCTTTCCCCACCCCTCAGTCAGGTTTTTTGGAGTATTTCCTTGGCTCGTTTCCTTCCGTCATGGGTGCGTCTTTTTTTTCTTTTGTCTTCTCTTTTTTTCTTTGTCTTTTCTTTTCTTTGCGTTTTCTTTTGGAGTGGCGTGTATGAGGTGTTCGTTTCAATTGGGAGGGGATCTGAATGATACGATACGAAGGCATAGAACGACAGGGGCAGACGCCGCGGATGGAGATCAGATGAGATCAAATGAATGAGAATGTCGTCTTCTATGCAAGGCACGAGCGAGCATACATAAACAAACTGAGGAAACCTAACTTCTGGTATGATAGATATCCTACCCAACCACGCATCACCACACATCTATTATACACTTCATACAACATCGTAAATGAGCGGGAAAGGAATCTAGACAAAACATAATAAAACCACATTGGTTATTCTGTTTAGAAAATTAGGGCATGGTGCTCGACTATATAGCTCATATATCTTACCTAACATTCTCAAGTAACTGACTCACTCTCTAGCGCGTACGGCAAATTCCGAAGTCATTTAGTATATAGGACTGCGGCTCATCCACCCGCGTGTAAACTTTAAGTAACGTCGCAAGTTCACTACAACACATCAGCAAGCAAACCCACATCGTCGCTGTGTCTACTATCTACAACTATGCCACCGAACCTCTCCCTCTTCAGTGTCAATGCGCTTCTGATCCTCGTAAACGATGGCACCCGCATCCTCGCCAAGTACTACCAATCTCCGCACACGACCAGCACCACCGGCGCAACGGCGGAAAACCCGTACCCCACGCTGAAGGAGCAACAGGCATTCGAGAAGGGACTCGTAGAGAAGACGGCAAAATCGACAGCGGATGTCATCCTCTACGACGGCCACGTCGTCTTGTTCAAGGCTGAGAGCGATGTGATGCTGTACGTTGTCGGAGGGGTGGACGAGAACGAGATGCTTCTGTACCAAGTTGTCGTTGCACTTAGGGACACGCTGAATGTCTTGTTGAAGTAAGAACATCCACCAACACTCATGCCACTTATAGGCCATGAATTGAACTGACTTGGACCACCCCCACCCACGCAACCAGGAACTCTAGCGACAGGCGAACCATTATTGAGAACTACGACCTCGTGGCGCTAGCGATCGAGGAGATCGTCGACGACGGTGTGATACTAGAGACGGATTCGATGGCAATCGTGCAAAGGGTTTCGCGGCCACCGCAACAGGACATCCAAGCCAGCAACATTGATCTGTCGGAAAAAGGACTCTTGAATGCGTGGGAGTTTGGAAAGAAGCAACTTACCGAGCGGTTGAGACAACTGTGAGATTAAGCACGCGGCTACCGTGATAGTCATTTCCTCCGAGTTGGAAGGGAGGTATGCTCCCATATTTTCATCGTGCTAGGGTTTAAAGATCATTGTTGGGGGTGAATCATTGTTTGCTTGCCATGGCTAGATAGAATTTCTTCTTTTGGACACAGGGGTTGGTTGCTTTTCGATGACTACATGCTTATATACTGGAGTCATCTTGAGCAGTGGATTGGCTACAATTGAATCGCCCCATCGCTCAACCCAACACGATGCGCCGGACACGAGACAAACAACCGAATAGAGAAACCAATACAAATTAGAGCGCTGGAGCTCTGCTACCCGACCTGCCCGAGTAACCGATGCACTGTCTATGTTGAAATGTAAAACATGGGAGGTTAGTTACCACAATTTTGAAATCGGGTAAGAATCGAAAACGGAAAGAAAACTGGAATGGCGTCGCTCATCCGACTATGTACAGCCCCAAAAAAGGCACAGACAAGCCTACGCGGACGCAATTCCTAATAGGCCTTTCCAGAACAACAAGCTCTCGAACGCCTTGAGCTTCAGCTCTACTCGCCAATAGTACCATATCGCGCCGATCCAGCGGATCAGGTTGCCATTGCCAAGGACTCCGCCGTGTGCAGCAATGCCCTCGAGCGTCTCCTCGTAGACAGCGCGCGCACAGTACCGTGCCATGATCAGGAATGTTCGTTCCGGCCCCTTGCCAGTCTGCAGGTTTTCGTCCAGTGAACGGGTTAGGTCGTTTGTTTTGAGGATTAGCAGAATCACGCTAGGAACATCGGCCAGCAGTTGAACGAGTTGGGCGAGGAGTCCATCGGTCAGAGCTAGAATAGTTGGTTAGCATTGGCTACGCAAATAACGAAAAGGGTCTAGCACACCTTCAGTGATCACCTTCTTCTCATCCTCGTCCCTTTGCGTTGCCACTCCCTTGGTCAGAGCAATAAAATCCCTCCCGGTGATGGCACTGGCGAACAGCGGGAACTGCTCCTCAGTGACACCGGCAACCTCCTTTGCATACCGCTTCATCTTGGGCACATCCGAGTCGATCACCGCCAACCACAGCTTTGCATAACTCCGTCTGAGGTCCTGCGGGATGTCTCTATACAGTCCATGGTCGTAAAGGATGATGTCGAAATTGGTTGGTTTCCGACGGTCGTTGTTGACACGGATTGCGAGGTTCCCTCCGTGAGGGTCACAGTGGAGAGGTGCGCCGTTGCCGAAGATCATTTCGTTGAATATCCGTGCGAGAGAAGCAGAAACTTCATCTCGGCAGATATTGTTCTTGTCGAGGTACTGGAGGTCGTCGAGACGCTTGCCGGGGATGTACTCCATCACCAAGAGCCGTGGCTTCGCCCAGAGGACTGGTGTGTTGTCAGTCGGCTTTATTGTTCGTAGTCATACCTAGAGATCATACCATCGGGGACAACCAATGGAAGATCAGGCGCCACGCGGCCAAAGTATTCTCGTACCCGCTTGATGTTCTTGGCCTCGAGTGAGAAGTCAAGTTCCTGAGGTAGTCTATGGACGCTTAGATACATGCGCCAAACGAAGAGGATGCCGTAAAACCTACGAAGCCTCCATCTCATCGCTCAGCCAGGTCAATGGGTACTCGGGAAAGAAGTATTTGATGTTGGTGAATGTAAATTTGGTCAATGCCATATCGAGCGGAATCCATTCGGCTAGTGCTGGGTGCTGCAGCTTTACGGCAACCTCTTTCCCACCCTTCACTGTCGCCCGGTGCACCTGCGCCAGTGACGCGGCCCCAAGGGGCACAGGATCAAAGGCCTCAAACAGCTCCTCAACCGTCTGGCCGGTGTCGTCCAAAATCATCTTCCGGATGCTCTCCATGCTGCTCACAGGACACCGATCCTGCAACGGGATAAACATAGTCGTCCATTCCAACGGTAGAAGGTATCCCATCGCTGCCAGATGCTGCCCGAGCTTGACGAAAACACTCCCGTTCTTCTCAAGCACGATGTACGTTCTGCATTCCCGGATCAGCAGCCGTCATCTCCGCCACCGATGGGCTCCGTATTCGAGTAGACCGACCTTTTCGCACACCGTGTATGACATGCCGATAATAGCCCGTTCGTATCCTCCGGATCGTCCTCGAGAAGCCTCAAAGTTGACCGGTAACTGTCCCTTCCGGTCAGCGCATATCCCTTTGGGGCGAAACGCCAATGCCTACTCTTGTATATTCAGGAACAGCGCTTTCGCCACCCGTAGTGCTCTTTGCGAAGCATTTAAGTAGTGCTCCCCATCCATCCATCCCACCGCCGAGGCACCCACCACTCCCGTGCCCGCAACTGCCAACAGAATTGCCCTCCGCCGGTTTTTAGTTCTAGAACCCGTTTGTACGACGGTGGCCGGAAACCGTCGCGGAAGCGTCGACGATATACATCTTCTACAGATCCACGGGGTTGTCGTCATGGCGGAGGTGGTGGCACGAGGGAGGAACGTTCGGGAGAGAGGACCTAGGAGACGCATCATGGGCGTTTGGTCGTCGTGCGGATTGCAGATGTGGACATGCGGCCAAGGGGTGAGAGAATCGAAGGGATGGCGGATTATATAGGCAGACGACAGTACGCACAGACGAGGGAGACAGCCAGATGGACAGATATCTAGACTGATGGTAGATGTGGTTAAAGGGAAAGAGAGAACTCCCACAACAACTTTTTGGTTACGGTCTTAACTAGACCCCATTAGGAATGTGTTGGCACATGAGCCGCAATTTATCAAGTTGTCTACAAAATCGTTCAGGCCCAACACCTCATGAATGGACATTTGGCATTGCCTTTCTGAGGCCTTTTCTCCCGTCTTCTGCGTATCTACGCAAGTACACACACCGCCGAGTAAGAACCCTCTATTAGGAGGGCCAGCAGCAGTGACGATGGCGATAATATTGCCAGAGTGCAACTGTCGCCCTATAGACGGAGGAGCCGAAATCGACAGCACTCCCGAAGCCGCTTAACTTTGCCAAGCCAGTGTGACCCTCACGCGAAGCCCGTTCCTGGCTAATATAGGTGCATACCGCACTTGAACTCTCGCGTCAATTCTAACCTCTCCGCCTGCATAATACCTACTACCATCATGCAGAGTGCGCAAACAAGGGAACCCCAAAGACGCCATTCGTAAACCATTCCTCCCAGAACAACAGTAGGTCAACCCCCAAAACAACGCAAAACACCTAGATAGAACTTTTGTGCCGTCAAACAATCAATCCTAGATGACTAAAACCTCTCCTTCTGCCTCGCTGCCACATTCCTCAGGTTACCATACACCTTTCCGGGTGGACTTCCAAGAATCAGGCTGACAACTGAAGTTCTGGCCATCCTGATATTCTGGAACCCGCCAAGGATATGAATCTTCTGATCGGCAAGAACGATACGAGTTTTCGTTGTATTCTCGATTGCGAACTTTGTCTTTCCGTCTTTTCCGGCAATGCGACCGATCGCACGCGCCAAATGCTCTCCGGTCAGCGTCTTGACATCCTTAATTTCGAAAGTCTCGATGTACAGATCATCCAGACGCAATAGGGCGATCGCATCGTCGACATCGAAGCCCAACGAGAATGCTTTGACGAAATCGGCACCCTTTTGCAGCGCTCCAGTGTCCACCGTCTTCTTCGACGTTCGCAGCTCAACTGCCTTGTCCTTGAGGTTCATGCGCACCTGTAGGAGAAGGTGCTCGACGAGTGGCGGAAACATCTTCGGCCAGGCGGCCTTGAGAGGCGTCATTCGGTGTGGTGGGATAGGTACTTTTCGGCTCTCTTGAGTGACTGTTCCTTTCTGCGCACCGTATCAGAACCGACTCGTCTCGCGCACAAGGTGTAGAGCGTACCGTCTTCTGAGCAGGCGCAAAGCGCGGCCGCCCCTCCTCATCGACCTGCATGACAGCATCCTGCTGTACCTGGTTGACAGGGTTGATTCCTCCGGTCTCGAGCGACGGTGCGGCGGTTTCAATCATTATCATTTCATCGTCGGCTGCAAACCTGGGTTAGACGCTTCTTCTATCCGGGGAACGATGGGCTTCGAACCTGTGTGATCTGGGATAGAAACATCCTCGACCTCTACGGGTGCAGGTTTCTGTAGGGCAGTGGGTGCAGGCATCTTTCTGTCCCCCGTTCTTCGTTGTTGATGAAGGGCGTAGCAGAGGAAAGCTAGAAGCGAAAAGTTGTGTGGGGAGTTTGTAGTACTAATTTTCACATCCCCGCCACAAAAGTCGAAAAATGATCTGATAGCGATAGGCATCACTGTCTATCACTTACTGTTGGCTATTCATGTACATTGTGTACTCGGTTGGGTATTTACTTGCCCGGGATGGCTATGAGATAGGACTTGGTAGCCCTCTCAGTCCTCTTTGTGCACCGCCATAGTTTACATAGGCTGAATGCGATTATGATTTAACAAAAAAACAAACCATTCCAGCCCTCTAGTTACCTGCAAGCAGTTCTAGTCGAAGGGACGATTCGAGGTTCTTGATCCGACGTACGTCGATTTCATTTCTAGTGGAGGCTCCTGCTTATCACTCGTCCACATATAGAACAGCCCTACACAGAAGTCCTACACATGGAACAGTGCGAAGTCTCAATTAATTCTCCTTCAGGTGACTTTCGTGCTGTCCATACAAATCGATCGAACCCAACCAACGGTGCACCAACGTATCTCCACATTCATTGTCAAGCAAGTCTGCCTTCCACTACACTACAGACCCTGCCTCAACCGTTCCGCCAGCTGCTTCTTTCCGAACTCCCACGCATTCAACAGTCCCTTCTCGGACAAGTCAATGCCGCTCACCTGAATGTCTTGCTGCGGCGGCCGTGAAACTCTCTGCACGATCGCTCCTGGGTCCGTTTCCAATATCACCCCATCGTCCACAATCTCCTCGATCGCTAGTGCCACAAGATCATAATTCTCGATTATCGTTCGCTTGTCGGTGGAATTTCTGGGAATAGTCGCGTCAATTCCATTATTTGCCCGTATATGATTGCGAGGCTCAAAAACTCACTTCAGCAAGATCTGCAGCGCGTCCCTCAGTGCCAGCACCGCCTGATAGAGCATCATCTCGTTCTCGTCAATGCCTCCGACGATGTACAGCATGACGTCGCTCTCGGTCTTAAACACGACGACATGGTTGTCGTAGAGGATGATGTCGGTGTTAGACTTGGCCGTCTTCTCTATCAGCCCCTTCTCAAACTCTTTCTGTTCCTTCAGTGTTGGGTAGGGGCTCGAGTATGTCGCTGTCGTGCTCGGGGTGTGTGGCGGGCAGTAGTATTTAGCGAGGATACGTGTGCCATCAGTTGCGAGAATCAGCAGTGCGTTGACGGAGAACAGAGAGAGGTTCGGAGCCATGGGGAGGGTATGTATTCGGCGGCGGTGGTGGGGTAATACGGCGGTGACGAGTTGGGTGGGGCTGGTTGTGCCGCGGAGAGCTCTGGAAAGCAATCAAATTGGCGTCGCACGTGTCAGCGATTACGTACATCTCGGCAGGACTAATCTGTTACATACACGCCCTTGACGTTTTGCCGTAACGGCCATCAGTATGACAAGCCGTGATTACATAGGTACATACTTCATTCCAAGGGATGTTAATTCACTTAGTTAGAAACACATCCGAATTTTTAGCCCATTCGATCCATTCCTTCTGTACATGAAACGCCCGAAATGGACGCCAGCGGTGAAGGTGAGGAAACGCCGGAGATTTACACCTTGGGTTCGATGGGGACGCTTACGTGGAAGGCCTTCCACGGGAGTATATACTTTCACTCCTGGCAATCACGAAAGGAAGCCTGAGTGTCACCAAGGAAGCGCAGAAAATGCAGCGAGAAGCTAATACGCTGCCAATATCGAAGCTATGGCGTCCAAACGGGCCTTTTGAAGGTGGATATACCATTTTCTTCACATTAACCCCACATCCGGCGGCATCGTAGGATCAATATCATACAAAGTCAAAGTCAAACAGATAGATGGCTGACTCGCTCTATATAAACTCGAATGTGTCCCCACTCACATCATTACACATCGTTCTGACCCTCTGCGTGCCAACCACACGTTCGAGCCTCATAACATCCCACTTAGAGAACAAGACACGAGCTTTGCATCTACTGGCCTCGATACGTCCCTCGCCAACACTCCTTGTCAAGAAGCCGCCAACAATCTCCCGGTAGAAGGTCTGGTTCTCCGGTAAACTGTAGAACACAACTTCCTTCACTCCACGGATTTCATACCGCCTAAAGTGGTGCGCACGGCCGGTATAGAGAAGTATTGGGAAACGCCCAGACAAGAAGTGGGAACGCGCCCTGGCAACATCTGGAACTGGTGTCTCCTCTGAAATGACACCGAAGGAGACATCGAGCGTATCGAAGAAGTTGCGCACACGGACAAAGTCAAAGTACGAAGCGATGAAGACGAGTACTCCGTTGGCTCCTTGTGCAACCTTGCGTGTGATCGTAGGAACGAAAGCCGACTTGAAGAATCTGAAGCGAGACTCGGGGTCTGCCACCGGGTTCAGTGATTCATAACGGACAAATGTTTGCTTGACGTGAAGACCGCCTAGTTCCATAATCACACCCTCGTACTCGGACTGTGTTTTTAGGCGACCGGCGATGTTGGACGTGTGCTGATTGAAAAGGGCGTTGAGTTCGGGTGAACCGTGCGCGCCGAAGACGAGTGTCTGTCTGAAGTGGCGGGCATTCGAGTCGAGGTACCAGTTGCGAACGCGGCCGAAATCGCAGCCGTGAGCCTCCTTGGGTATGAGGTTGAGATGTTGGAACACATGCCCGACATGGTCCCAATTTTGCTGGAGGAGAGCGTCGGCTTGGTCGATAATTACTAGTTCGATGGAGGAGAGAAAGTCGAAATCACGCTTCTTGTCTCCCTCATCTCCGATGACGAGACGGAGGCCGAGCGGGGAGGCGAGAATGATGTCGGAGGTGTAGAACTGGCTGAAGAATTTGATGGTTTTCCTGGTGAACTTGACGCCTACACGGAAAAGATCGTCATGGTTACCGCTGAAGAGTTCCTTGAAATCCTCAGGTTTAAATTGATCTAGACGGTCCTCGTCTGGCGAGAGTGCGAAGGTGTCGGTAAAGCGCTTCTTGTTTTCTTGCTGTTCCGCAGCAGCCAGCGATACAAGAGTGTCCACTACTCGCACACAGGAGTGGCGGGTGGGAAGGATGAAGAGAATTTTGGGACGTGTGAAACCTTGATCTCGAAGCTCAAGTCCGCTGTCGCAACCATGAGAGAGTCTCGCATTGTCCTTGATCACACGGTCCCGTGTCTTCCAAACATGGTTCAATGCGCGGATACAGTAAAGTCTTCGCAACTCGTCCGCATTGGACACCGTTCTTCCGGCGAAGAGCACATCCTGATTCGAGAAGACGTAGGGGAATAATGCTTTCTGGATTGGCGTCAGCTCCCCATTGACTGCTTCAAACGAAGAGACCAAGCGCTGCTTGAGATGTAGGGACTTGATGTTCTCGAATTTCCTTGCTGCCGGTGGTTCAGAGCTGACAGGCGTTGTGTATACGGCCCTTCCGATTCCCGGTATCTGCAACTTATTATTTGCCCACTGCCCCCTCTTTGCCTCATCGACTCTCTTGAGGTATTCGGGTGATGGGTTGGCAAAATGGGTTTCAAAAAGATCTAACGGATTCTCGTCCTCGTCCTCGCTCTCGATGTCCTCCGCCCCTTCCTCCGCCTCCTCCGCCTCCTCCACCTCCTCTTCGTTCTCCACAGCATCTACATCCAACTCCACGTCCTCTGTTACCAGCACTTCTGTGGCAATCTTGCAGCGCTTCGACTTGTGTTTGTCGTCCTTGGATCTGGTGGTGGCTAGCGATTCAAGGAGCACGTTATATGGTTTGACCGTAGTGGCTTCTTCCTCGTCTTCCGACTCGACTTCCGATTCGGTCTCTGACTGCATGGAGTCTTCATCGTCTTCGGAGTCGCTGCACGGCGCACCTTTTGGGACAATTGAATCGTGTTCCCTTAGACAATATCAGCACAAGGAACATGATGTCCAACTATTGACGCGTTTATGGTAGTAACCTTTTGGGCCGATTGTCGAATTTTGTGGCTCCTTCCCGTCTCCGTCCTCTTCCCCGTGTTTCGCGTCTTCCACGGGGCACGCCGCCTCCTCGGCCTCGAGCTCCTCCACCTCCACGGGACGCTCCTCGTCCACGTCCTCTAGCTCGTCCTGACATGATATGCGATGCGGTTCAGTTTTTTTCGTCGTGATCGTCTCGATGCTTGGGGCTCTGCGGAAGCTCTTAGAATGGGCGGGGGTCAATGCGGCTTAATTGGTAACTAGTGGCGGGGGAAGGGTTTTGCCCTGTGGGGTGCCAAGATTTCATTGAAAGCGAAAGAATTCAATAAACTCCGAAGTACATACGAGGAGCAAGAAGAAGCCGCAACGAACGACGACATAGACGAACTGCTGCCGAGTAACGAACGAGACCAACTACCAACCCCGACTATCCCCCACCTAAATAGATCAGAGCCGACTGACGTTCCTCCCCGATTTAACTCGCCCCCGTCTGTTCGCACGACAGAACCCCTTCAACCCCGGCCCGCCCAAGTCACCACCATGGCCGATCAAGCTTCCTATATGCACCTTGCTCGACCCCTCCCTACCGTTCCGGTTCCCCTCGCGCATGCTACTACTGCGCCTCTCAATGTCACGATACACACCCAGGTCCGAAATTACGCAATCATTCATTACATGTCGATGGTGCTGATGTGTTGGTGGGGGTATCGCTAGGCTCTCTTTTCGATCCTGGACCACTCCCTGCGACGGAACATGGACCAGGAGCGTGTGATCGGAACGTTGTTGGGAGTAAGGAGTGATGATGGAACGGAAGTCGAGATCAGGAACTGCTTCGGTGTTGGACACAACGAGTCGCAGGAGCAGGTATGTGCATATGGGGGTGTGCGGGGGAGGGAAAGAGATACGGGTAGGTTGCTGATACGACTCGCGCAACTCCAGGTCGAGGTCGATATGGAATACCACAAGACCATGTTGGGTCTCCACCTCAAGGCGAACCCGCGGGAAGTGCTGGTTGGCTGGTAACTCCCATCTCTGACCACTGTTAGGCAAACTACAGGTCACTCATTGCCGGTAATAGGTATGCAACGTCGCCAGAACTTAACACGTTCTCTGCCTTGATCCAGAACTTCTACGCCTCCAACGGCGAGGGAACTTTCCCCCATCCCGCCGTCCACCTCACCATTTCCACCAAGCCTGGAGAGGACATTGCGATCAAGACTTACATCTCTTCCGCTGTTGGCGTAAATCCAGACCGCATTGCCGACAGCTGTCTCTTCGTGCCAGTTCCCCATGAGGTCCGATATGCCGAGTCGGAGAAGAGTGGGCGTACGTGCGCCTCGATTTCTGCTGCCATGGATCGTCTCAAACTAACGAGGTGCAGTGGAGCTGATCTCTAGCGCAAAGAACAAGGAGGACCGCAACGTCCCCATGATGACGGATATCGGCGCTCTGGAGAAGGCTATCGAGGATGTGCTAGGTATGCTCGACCGCGTGAGCGACTATGTCACGAGAGTCATTGTATGTCTCCCAGTTTGGCTCGCATGACCATTTCACTAATGTCGTCTGCAGAAGGGTGACGCTCCGGCTTCAGTCGCCATCGGAAAGTTCTTGATGAACACCCTCAGTCTGGCACCAAAAGTGAACGCTGCCGATGTTGAGAGAATGTTCAACTCCCACATCCAAGACGTTCTCATGGTTTCGTACCTTGCCAACACCATCCGCACACAAATCGACCTTTCTGGACGGTTGGCGACCTACAACTTCAGTCTCAAGGACCCACTTGCCTCGGCGGCGCCTGCGCCAACGACAGCAAGCAAATAAGCGAATGAAACATCGAAAAGTGAGAGGAAGAGGAATGGGGCATTGGGTTCTGTAGCGAGCAACTTTTCGAATTTCCAGGGGCAGTGTGTATTTGGCCGGTATGGCGGGGAACCAGGTATGCTCGATACTCCGTTCCTCGAAAGGGTCGTGAAGTTAGAAGAATGGGTTCTTTTACATGCAATACATGGACTGTTCCTTCCCTCGCAATGCAATACCGTCTCGGCTCTTCCGTTTTTCTTCATGGCTGAGAGAGCGGAGGAGAAGCCCTATACGGCCCCTAATAGTCTCAGATGGAGCTGACGTTCCTACTTGGGTGCTGTACCAGTACAAAGTATGAACGTTCGCTGAGTGATTCATGATGAGGTCAGGTCTCTAGAAAGGAGAGGTAGCGCCTCGTTATATGATGGAGGCTGAGGATATGCATGCAAATGCCTTCCAATTCCATTAGAGAAGTGCCTATCAACTGTCCATTGCGTAGAAAAATTGGTTGGTCCCATCTTTCTTTGAGCCAGTTCCCAGTTCTATCTAGTTAACTTAATCCACACCCCCACCACGGCAATTTCCTCCCCCAACCCGCAACCATGATCGACCTCACGCTCAAGCGGATAACCCAACTCCTACCGTCCGCGCTCCCATGGTGTGCAATCCACGTCGCTGGCACCAATGGTAAAGGCTCGGTGTGCGCGTACCTCTCCACGTCACTCACTTTCGCGGGCCTCCTTGTCGGCCGGTTCACCAGCCCACACCTGATCGACCGCTGGGACTGCATCTCCATCAACAACGCGCCGATCCCGCACTCCACCTTCGCCGCGGCCGAAAATACCATTCTCGAAACGAACTCCCGGCTGCAGCTGGAGGCGACCGAGTTCGAGCTGCTGACTGCTACCGCGTTCGAGGTGTTTACGCGCGCTGGCGTACAGATTGGAATCGTCGAGGTTGGCTTAGGAGGACGCCAAGACGCGACGAATGTTCTGCGACCCGAGAACGTGCTCGTGAGCGTTGTCACACGGATCGAGTTGGATCATCAAGCGTTTCTGGGGGATACACTGGCTGCCATAGCTGGTGAGAAGGCCGGGATCGCGAAGCGCAGGGTGCCCATGGTTGTTGATGGGAACAATTCCGGGGATGTTGTGGAGGTGGTGAGAAGCGTCGTTGCGAAGGCGGGTGGTGGAGCGGTGATTGTGGCCACTCCCGAGAAGTTGGGGGACGTGGGAACGGGGTGTGAGATTACTACTCCAGCTTTCGGGAGATTGCGATTCCTAAGGATGCTTCCCGGCGCTTTCCAACCCCATAATCTCGCCTGTGCCGTCAATGCTCTCTCCACCATCGCCCCGCGGTTTTCGCAGCTGACGGGAAAAGGCATCGTCGCCGCAGTGGCGGATACGAAGTGGCCCGGGCGACTGGAACACCTCGAGTTTACTGCAAACGAGAAGGTGTTGGTCGACGGCGCACATAATCCACAGGCCCAGCGTGAACTAAGAAAATACGTCGATGGTCATGTCAGAGCTGGGAGGAAAGTATGGTGGGTTCTTGCAGTCACAAAGGGGAAAGATGTGGCTGGCATGGTGGAAGAACTGGTAGCCAGGGGAGATGCGGTTGTGGCTACAAGGTTTGGCAAGGTGGATGGGATGCCTTGGGTTACGCCCGTGGAAACTAGTGAGATCGCAGGGTGTGTGATGCAGGAGAAGGCGGAGGTTGAGGATTGCGTCGAGGCAGTTCAGTTGGCCTGCAGGAAGGCCAAGGAGGAGAACGCGGCCGTGGTGGTGGCTGGTAGCTTGTGCGTCGTTTCCGATCGCTCCGGGGGAGTTGTGCTGATACGGATTGCAGATATCTGGTGGGGGACTTGCATCGGTATCTGCGAGACAGGAAAACCGTCGACCAGACCACCGTATAGAAGCATAAAGACCGCGGAGGTAGAAATTTATATATCTGGAAGGCTGTGTGAAATCACGGTCTTCCCAGACCAGATACATAGATTCCCGAGTGGCCGAGTAAGCCGCAATCTACTCAAGCGATTATTCGGCTCTCAAACCTCAGTGATTGGAAATTGGCCATATTGACAGAACATTAGAAGCCAAACATTGAGACCTAGCCTTGCGGCCTTCCGATTCCTTCCGCTATTGGCTAACCATCAATAAAATACAGTACAATACCGATACTGCATAAACAAATCCCAGCTCTATATTGCCCTCCCGCAGCGTACACAACCCACTAAACACAAAGCACTACAATCACAATCATAGCCAAAGCCCACGAGGTGTTCAGAAAGAGCTGACCGCCAGTATCAGCCGAAGAAGCCGAAGTTAACGCGTCACGATCGATGCGAGACCTCGCATCAATGACGGTTAAGGGTAAAAGTATGTCGACGAAAGGAAGGAAAGAACGGATGTAGTTAAAGTATCATAGAAGCAGAGGTGCGAAAGAAGAACACCAACTCCGTGAAGAAAGAAAGCAGTAAGCTGTAAATGAGAGAAAACATACACACAGATCAAGAGCAAAACAAATAGTCGCAGTATAACCCAGTGGGAGTGAAACTTAAACGCAGATACCTAGAACAAACAGAAATCCTTGAACTCCTACAAAAGGCACCGGGGAAATAGAAATTCTAACTTGATTTCATCACTGAACGGGGGAGAGGGCTGTTGAGACTGCCACTTCCAGGGAAATTGACCCCAGCCTCTGCAGCAATGCTAGTCATCGTAGGAGTAAAGCTGCTCAAAAGGGTGCCTGAACGACTACCCGTTCCACTGTAACCGCCCAGTTGAGCCATCGTCTGCTGGTGCATCATCTGAGGCATCGTAGCCTGTGCCGCTGGTCCAAGAGCAGCAGAGAGTGGCGTGGCTGGCATAATTTGAGTATGAGGTGCGGTCATAGACTGGAATGAGAATGTGTGAGCATATGGACTGACTTGTCCGGCCGTCATTGGTTCCGCTGCGAACCGAAGTGCAGAATCATTCATCAGAATGAAGAGCTCCTTCGTGGGTCGGAGTACTGTTCCCATAGCTGCTAGCGTGCGCTTGGGAAAGGTATATTCCTGAGTAACCGATTTGATCAATTCAGCGATGCTGATGATGAGCTGCCGTCAAATTAGCTATAATCACCACATATGTCTCAGGATATATTACCTGCGTGAATTTATTTGTATCATCCCAAAACTTCTTCCTCTCGGTCTGATCTCCTTCCTGAACCGCATCCCACCGAACCTGCGTCAACCGCCTCACCGCTTCACACCCGGACATACACAACGACGAAACCTCTCGAAGCTTCAGTGCGACTGGCGGTTGCAAATTCTGTGCGCCTGCAGAATTGATTTCTCGCTCGATTAGAGGAAGTGTCGACAGAGCAGCAGCAGTTGCAGCCTGGAATTTGCGGTATAACTGTTGCTCTTGATCGAACCCAGTGTCCGAGTTCTGAGAGTTGACCCATTGCTGCATACTGGGAGTTGGCGGAATCGCGAACATGGCATCGGTGCTCCGGGGCGTCGCCAGCGGAGGTTGGATCATCATTCCGGATGAGCCAAAGTCGGTCACCGAATTGTTTGAGCTCGTGTTTTGCCGACTGTGCGCAAGGTTCATAACGGCATGTTGGTGGCGAGAGGTCAGACTTGCGGAGCGATTCTTGGGTCCGTCTGACACCGCCCGGGCGAGCAACAATGGCCGGAGAATGTCATAGGCGCATTGGATCTCCACATACGATCCGTATATAATTAGAATTAGAGTTCTCGCATAACGCATGTTTTCTCCGGTGGTTACTGATCCAGCCTCTTTCAAGCTCGACTGCAGCATGGATAAAACCTGTCTGAAAGCAGCCACACAGGCCTGGCAAGCGTCGATAACCTTCTGTACCGCCGGTTCGTTGTCCTTAGTATCGTAGGCCTCCAATGCGCTGACCAAAGAGCTCACGTGCATTTTGCTGTTATATAAGGCGCGGCCAACCTTGCTCTCGGGTCCTTCCGGCTCCCCGGTTGATTGTATATACTGCTCAATTGGTTGCTGAAGCTGCGACATAGAGTAGAGTATCCCGCGTGCTGCCTCCCCGACCCGTGCGGACGATAGGGACGATCGTTTGTTCTCTGGCAACGAAGATAACCGACGAAAGTATTGACCTGGCCGGCGTTCCGTTTCGGTCGGGCTCCTTGACGGTACATGCACACTGCTCTGTCCCCCGTCTATGACCGAATCGTGGGAGTATCCTCTTGTGTGTTTGAACGGCTTCTCGTCGACCGGTCTTAAGCTTTGCGGGGTGAACATGGGCACTGTCCGTGTGGCAGTATTGGTGCGTGGCGGAGGTGGCATTCCCCGTCGCCGGTCTCTTGCGTTGCCAACTGTAGATTCGCTATTCGACCGATGTCGTTCGGCGACCTGTGGGGAGGAAGCAGGGTGCGGTGTGGAAGGTGCGATTTCGGGACGTTGTTGTTGCGTGATTCCGTTCATCGCTGGCGATGGCGATACGTTTGTGGACGAGTTGCTTGGATGTTTAGATCTCTTTCGACCTGGCACCCCCGAAGTAACAGGGGATCTAGCTCGGACGCTCTCAATGGGTACTGAGACGCCGTTCAGTCTAGACGGACGAAGTGTTCGGAGGGTCGGGAAGAAATCGGACTCGTTGACTAGTGTTGTGTCGGAAGCAAAGCTTGGTATGCGGTGGGAGAATGACGGGTCGAAGGAGTTATCGCCTTCGTCGTCGCTACTAGGTCAATTGCAACACAAGTCAGCACTGTATGTCCCCAACGCGATAAGGCAGCTATATTCCCTCCCCTGATGGCAACAGTGACAAATGATGAACATACCTCGACCCGGACTCGGATTCTTGCGCAGAGTTGGACCGTTCCGCGTGTTGTCGAAGAAACCTCCTGACACCCTCCAACCATACGTCTCGATCGGTTTCCTCCGTGTCCCAAACTTCTCGTGGCGGGAATGTGATCGGATTGTAGTCGACTTTCAGTATCCTGAGCTCGTTCATTTCACCGATGTAGGTCGGAAGCGAGTTGATCTTGTTCTTTGACATCGAGAGCACCTATGGACCATCAGCAATTGAGAAAGCTATGCAGCTCCACCCCATTTGGCGCCCGCTCAGCAACGGCAAAGAAAAGCCAAGTACATACTCTGAGACTCATTAAATTCCCCAGATCCGGCGGCAATGCGCGTAATCTATTGCGGCTCACGTCAAGGATCTCCAGTGATGGCAATCGCGTGAGCTATACGATGCCGGTAGATAGTCAGATTTCAGCCGCATCAGGAAGCCAACACGGATGCTCCTAGTAGGGAGTCCACAGCCTCGGGAGAGGACGCGAGAGCGTGTTTTGGGGTTGTCCTCACCGCTAGAGGGAATTCTTTCAAATAGTTGGATCTCAGATTCAGGTAACGCAGTCGACCGAGGCTGGCAAACTCGTCGGGGAACGACGAAAGCTGATTGTGTGCAAGAGCAAGTCTGCGACAGGATGACAACTCCAGGTGCTGTCAGATGCCGCATTCTCCCAGAACACATAATGTGGAGCTTTTTGGGGGTCGCACAGGAGGCGCAACCGCAGGAAAAGGAGTCGGAATCTTCTTGGGGATGGGAAGGAAGGGGCAATAGCTGTGGGCCTGCACTGACCTCTCGGTCTCGTCCTTGATGAGTTCCAACACCTCGAAAGGAATACTCGCGATCTTTTTGTGACTCAAGTCCAGAGTTACGCCCGGCTTGAGTATCGCATTCTCACCTGTTGGCGTGCCGGCATTGGACAGGAGCTCCCTCGTTTTCTCGCGAGCATCCTTCAAAGAGCCAACGAAGATCGAAACACAGGTTGCATTATCTATGGGCAGTGGCGGACCATTTCCATTTCGCGAACCGGACACGGAGAGAAGCTGCGGCTGCTGGTGGGGAGTGGTGGGCATGGCGATGCGGCGGATACGACGGGTGCGGGAACCTGGGATGTTTGGGTTGTTGACGTGGTAATAGTAGTAGAAGTTGGTGTCGTTCGGCGAGGATATGCATCTAGCAAGGCTCAGCACGTATAGCAACGCCCCCGGAGCAAGATGCTCCCCGTGAACGTGCTCCAATCCAAATCGCAGCGACGAACCCGAATACGCCAACGTCTCGCGGTCCGAAGGGGGATTGATGGGTACCCTTGGCGATAATTTGCGCAGGGGCGGCGCTGGTGGCGCTGGTGGCGAGCAGGCGGGGAAGGCGGAAGTGTGGAACACCCAAGTTCTATTTACAGCAGTGGCACGGGAGTCTGAAGAGTCCTAAAGGGGACAAGTTTGGCTAATCATGCTCTTAGTAAGCGGGAGGGCACTCTGGTGCTGGCTGGCTGTAGATACAGCACACTACTCCGCGATTGGCCAGCCCGAAAAATCGATGGGACAAGTCCAGCGTGAGCCCCAACACCGGGCAGACACCTTATCCTCTACGCCAGAGGGCAACCAGGTATGTGTGCAAGTGTCTTTGCACATGAGTATCTATGAGTACCGATTCAAAAAAGGTTTGGGAGGTCGGACTTCGGCCACAGCCGTCACTCGCCGGAATCGCGTGAGTCGCCGTCGGTCTTAAGAAGCGGAGGTCGTCGCTGCGAGTAATGAATAATAATAAAAATGAAGCAGATGTCTGACATTTTGCCGATGACTGGGTATAATAGGGGTAATCAAAGTGCGGTGGAACTTTTCAGGTGGAACTTTTAGCATAGCAATTCTAGCCAATGGTGGTGATTCCCCAGGTGGAACTTTTGCGGTGGAGTTGGCGGCCGCTAGTCTAGCGCTACAAGCTCAACCTCAGATTTTGTTCGTCGTCCGCTGAGGTCTGCAGCAAGAACACCCTTCAAGTGATCACGGTGACACGGCAGGGTGACGCGCCTGTCCGGAATGTACATGCGCGTATGTATCTATACTACATGGTATGTACCACCCGCGACAATTCACCAGCCACTCGGATTAGCGCCTTGTATTTGTAGAGTATACTTACAGATACATACCGCGATTAAGCTGTTTTTGGCAGCACGACCTCTTTTTGCGATATATAGTATCTTGGTAGGTATCTAACAACGCTGCGACATGGACAGTATCTGAGCAGCTCGACCGTGACCGCGCCTTACTCCTCTTCTGCGGATGCCATGAAGGATGGCGTGGGGTTGTTCCTCACTCACGGCACGCAGCTCCTCGGCGCTCCTCCCCTTTTTTCCCTTTCCCCTCTCCTGGAATTCCGGCTGGCTCCCGAGCCTAGCAGTTCGATACACCATTGCTATTGGTAGGGTGAGGTGGGGTGCGGTGGGTGAGGAACTAGCATTGCTGCTGTGCTTGCCGGTAAAGCGCACAGATGCTGCTGGCGGATTGCGCACTCGGTGCTCAAACTCAGCAGAATGTTAAGGATATGTATATACATTAGGTAAGTAATCGGCAACTAACCTAGTTTTTTTTTTGCTCAACCAGCCTACATAGAGAGCTCTTCTCCTTACCCGCTCCAGCCACAGCAACACCACCAACACCAACAACGAGGAAGAAGAGGGGGAAGAAAAAGAAGAACGGCATTCCACCCTCGACCGTACGATACCGGTATCTTCGCACCAGCTTCTACTTTTTTTCTCCGTGCGTCCCCTGGCCCTCTGGTTGCACTGGACTTTCTGTACGTTCTCCGCCGACCGGCTGCGGTCATCAGCTCAGGTCTCGCACTAGTGCTTCACCGCTCCCACACTAACAAACTGATCGTATAGACAAGCCGTTCTGGGGAAAAAAAACTGCTGCCGTGTGCTCTCGCTCAAAGTCAAAGAAGACGAAGGAGAAGAAGACGACAACGACACGAGCTCGCACGGCGCCAGCCGTACCCCTCTCCCGCCGCCAGCAAAGGATACCTAGATCGATCTCTCCGGTCACAGGATAGAACCCGGCGAGAAAATGGCAGACTGCGCCAGCGGAAAGCAGGCTGAAGGTCGCGGTACCGGCAGAGAGAAACAGAACCCTGCCGCCCGGCCGACGGTAAGTGTGAGAATCTCGGGTCCGGCCCGGCGATTCCCGTGGACCGTGCTGATGTGTACGCGTGTGCACTGTTTCCATGAACCCGTTGCACCACCCCCTGCGCTACCCACCGGCGTCACTTCGCTCGCACTGTCCGCCTTGCAGGCACCGCCCCAGCCCGAATGCGCAGATCCGATGTGTCGCTGGTGGGCGACCCCCGCCCGGGACGAGCCGTTTTCGCTTGCACACTGGGGCTTTCCAGGCTAGATCTGTGCCAACCCGGTGTATACAATGCCTACTTATGTGTGTGCCATCAATCAGTCAAGAGCCACCTCGTCGCTGCTTATCGATACCGTTTGTCGCCGCTCCCCGTCGCCGCTCAGTCAACAGCAACCTCGTTGCCGCTGAGCTTGTCATCGCTCTACTCGGTGTAAGTTGGATTCGAGTTTTTTCGGATATGCGAGCCATCATAACCGTGGTGTGGTACACCGACGATACATCAAAAAATAATCATTTATACATAGGTCTGCCGAGTCTACACTAACGAGTGTTCAGTGCAGCCGTGTTAACCAACTTCTGTCTGGTTTCTGGTTTTTAGCCCGGTGGAAAAGTTCCACCGCACTTTGATTACCCCTAATGGTCCGACCAACCGGAAGGGCCGAACTTCAGGCTGAAAATGACTGGCTCCGCCGACTTGAGCGTCACTTCTGGCCTGCCGACTGCAGTTGTGTATGGGATTGATACATATCAAATAGTTGATGCTGAACATACTAGCCGATATCGGTTTCGGTAAAACGATTGAATTGTACTAGTACAGTATATATGGTCTAATCTGTCCATGAAAACCAAAAACGCCCAAAAGTCCTTACCCGATCGAAAACCGTTGCACTGCTCTAGGTACACCGGGCATAAAAGTGCGAAACCCGTTGATATGACCTAACTTGATCCGACTATAAATCAGTGGGCACCCATTCACTGCTCTTTCTGATTGCTGCTCCCTTGAGGAAGAAAAACACCGGAATAGGCACCATAGTCACTGCCAAAAGCGCCAACAAACTCCCTGTCCAGCCCACACCGAGAGTGCCCTCGGGCTTAGGCTCGATGATCTCCTCAAAAAGTAGGAAACTAGCGGCAAATGCGCTCTAGGGTGGTATTCGTTGCGATAGCGGAAACGACAAAGTTCAAGTACGCATCGATCAAGTAGTTCGGACACTGCAGAAAGACGATTCCGAAGCCGAAGGGGATGCTGCAGGGTAGGCGCGATCCAGCGGATATCGGGGTCCGCGCCGGATCAGGAGAGCCAGAAGAGTCTGATGGGGAAGAAGATACTGGCGATTATGCAGGGAGCAAGATGGTCCTCTGGTAGATAGGACCCGGCCAGCGGCTTTGGCACGTCGCGTGGTCCAGGGCTGGAATGCGATCACCAATCCTCCGTCCGAGCACTGCGGGTGAATGGAAGACTGGCTAGGCCACCATCCCAACCACGAATTTCGCCAAAGGCAATGGGGCAGGAGACGAGAAAGAGATAGACAAAGGCAGTGGAGATGGTTATTAAGAACATGATCGGCTCAGTGAAGAGGACCTTAACGGGACGAGTGAAGTTCTTGACGAGGAGGGTCAGTAGGTCAACACTGACTTCTTCTGATTTGGCATGGATTCCCCAGCTTTGTCAAGTCAGCTTGGAAACATCAAAGGACGGAAGGCGGTCTTATTTCTTGGTGATATATAAGAGGTGTGCGGCCTCTTCGATCAGGATGACTAGTAGATATGTCTCTTCCATGAACAAGATGCAAAGTCCAAGTGCAAGAAAGGCCATTTTAATCATGCTCGCATTAGCCTATCTAGACTATGGCGGCGAGGAAGGCCATAACTAAGAGGAGCGATCCACTCCGTCCATCGCAATCCGAGACGCGGGTTCTCCAGGATGAACTCTGCAGCATCAGGCGGAAGAGCGGGCTACTGAATACCGCCATTGAGAATATTGCTGTCGCTGTTCCGCATGTCTCCTTGGCGAAAAGGGCCGCAAACACGGCACCAGAAAGGGTGATGGGGCAGCTAGCAAATACACCGCCGAAGAGCGCGAGATCAACACCGACCGGTTGTCCTCCTCTCAGCCACGGCAACCGGGAAGCCGAAGAATAATTTGGCTTCTTTCGGCTCTGGAGTTCAGAGCAGGGCGCCCCTTGCACGACGGACCAGCATCTGTCTTAATCCGCTGGGCGAGACGGGAAATACAGCGACATCCCGAGTGAACCTCGCTACTGACTCAAAATTGAATGCTGACGGGGCCTATTGTGGGAGAACACATAGACGGAGTCGCCCCGCAGCAATTAAAGTGGTGTATCCCAGCACCATAGCTGTGACGAGCTTCTTTCTGAGCGGCCAGTTCTGACCATGCATTGGGTCATCGGGGCCCGTGAAATCGACAACATAGGAGAAAGGGAGAATATCCTGAAACCGCAGCGGTGTAACTATCATTCGCGAGACCGCATCAGCGACTCGGACCTTTGCCACCGCCAAACTCCGGCTGGTGGTCTCGAAGTTATTTACGAAAAAATCGGTTCGAGAACAATTCCGACCGCGGCTTACCCAGATCGTCACCGACTGTCACCTCGCAGAGTCGCTCCAACACCACTGTCGTTGCCATCGTAATCTCGCGGCGGCGCTGTCCTTTGGTGGGAGGCGTGACACGACCGAGGCGGAGGAAGAGGAAATAGAGGACCCAGGTGTTGTATACGGGGAAACGGATCATTTCTGTCAAGCGGGCCGCCTTTCTCAATGCCCTGAGAGGAAGGGGGTTCCGGCTTGGACGGCATTGCCTTCACGACTGATTGAAACCTCGGAGTAGAGTTGGTATTTGACGATGTATGTATGTTGCGCGACTCGGTCCAAGAACATACCTGTATATGTCGGCGATGGCATAATTTGCATTCCCCAGATCACCAATGAGGGTTGATTAAAATCGGCGTTGTACATTCTTTAAAACACTCTCTTGTCTTACATAACTAAAGCCTATTGCCGCTTCAACTGCGGATACATACATATAAAGTCGGGCAGGCGCTGCTGCCTTGCCATTGGGTCACCTATCTCCCGTGTAAGTTGCAGCTCTGCTTTGGAGGATTCCCCACTCGTACCCGCGCTCGTCGGAACAGCAGCATAAGCACGCTTACCTGCTACCCAGTTCCGCCACCGATGACGCAGGTGACCGTCCGCAACTATTAGGACGATCGTAATGGCATCGAGAGGAAAACACTCCCCTTTCGAGCTATCGAAGATGCTTTAGTATAGATACTAAGGCGAGTTCGCAATCAGTCCGGCCCACCACAGAGTCCGACGGAACGAACCAGGTGAGATTGAACGCCAAGGTCTACCCGTAGCCCCCGCCTGTGATAATTCCATCGCACCGCACCCGATAGACATTTGACTCTTTCTCGCTGAAGTCGCCAACGTGAGATGTGTGGATGCAGACCGACAAGTCCCATCACTACTGCCATCTGATTCTGGCAGTGGTCCTCGAGTCCAGCCGAGAAGAAAATACGAAGGGAGCCTCTAAATCAAATTTTTTGACGATATGAAGGCGATCCCGGTGTCGGAGCCCCGCTTTGACCAAGTGCTGTGACCTGTCGAGAAACGAAGCTGTAAGATTTGATTCCTTTCCAAGTCCGCTGAGGCCGATTCCGGGAATCCCAGAAACTTTGGTCAGAAACCCAAACACAGGCAGAGTAAACATCTGTACGGTGATACTTTTGCCACCTTTGAGAAGAGTTGGTCGATCATGGTCGCAGCTGTGCCCCATTTCGTCCAAAGCGCCTGGGAATTTGCCTCGGGACCCGGCCCTCACTCCCAGATCATTGATAACATGGACGTCCCTTAAATAGATACGCGCTAGTCGAAGACCGGCGAGCCGTTTCTCACAGTTACAACATCTGCTCATTATCTTCCCAGACACGAGTATGTTCGAGTGCGAGTGAGTAGCTGTGATGTCGGTTGGGAAAGAAGGGCGTTCTGAGGGAAGTGACAATGACGGTGGATGTATGCTAATGGACAGAAAGCACGCCGAAAGATTCCGCCAGACATCATTCGCATTGAACGGGCGAAGTTGAGGGTTATGACGAGGTATCAGTTATGGATCCGGCCGTTCGACAGGTGATCAGGAGTGAGACTGCCTAGCTTTTCTGCGGTGGAACAAGAACCGCCTGAAGAGCTGCCGGTGAAACTCTCCGGGGTAAGGCGGCGGGCCGGTGGCCCGGTTAAGCATAAGTCATGTGTCTAGAGTACGTACATACCCACAGTACTACACAGCTAACCACTATCTACATATATAGCCGATGGGTTATCCGTGAGTAGCCGGATATTGTCTCGCTGTGCGGAAGAGTGCTCTACCTAAAGCGCGCTGCTCAAGTCCTCGGAACTCGGAACTAGATATTCAGCCTGATGGGTGGTAGGGTATCCGGGTCAAATGCCACACCTGCATTTCCGCAGGAGGAGCTGGTGTTAGATGTCTCCCTTGAAACACCAGAGAAACCCACTGTATGGCGCTTTCCGCAGGCCCCTCGGCAGTGAGGGCAGCGCCAGCGGCTGGGCGCTTCAAAGACTGCGATAGGTAAGCACTTGCATACGTCGCACGGATGTGGATAGATGTGTGCAATTTGTTGTGCCTACCTAACAGTGTATGGAGGTGCACCTCTCGCCGGCTGGCATGCCATCGGTCCGGCCGACCATGTTCGAGACCGTCTAGTTCCGGACCCTTCTCTCAAAACCAGAAGCTGGCCCTCCAGTGGGAAATTGTGGAGGACGGTAAACAAGTAGGTACATTCTAGGTACATAGTACTACAACATCATCACCACGTCCATCCGCATATGTAGCCGTCTGCCAACCTCAATTAGTCATGACTAAGCTTCGCTGGACGTCTCAATTGGTGGGTATTATGTATGTATCTTCATCATCCGTCACTTTCCGTGAAGGTATGCAAACTTGGTAGACCCAGTATTTTTTGGCAATTCTGGTGTTTACGAAGATTGAGATACTGGGGTGAGGCGTGCCCGTGGGTACGATTTACCTGCCCCCCAGAAGTGGGAGGCATTGATTATGGGACACAACTGCTATATGTGTTTTACTATCGGCTAGGGCTGTAGCTACGGATGCCAAAAGATGCTTCGCGCCTCGTGACGGATTTCTTGGTTCACCCATCTCCAAACCTCTTTGCTTTCTCAGACCGCAACCACCTCTGCTGCAGGTGCTGCAATGCCCTCTTCTCCCACGTCTAGAATTGCCTCTGGCACCGGCGTAGCAGTTCCGTCAACCTCCTCTGAAGTTCCGCTGAACGCAGCTTGACGACCACGCTTCAGTTGCAGCAGCGCAATCGCCTTCTCCTTCCATTGCTCTAGAGCTTTCTGCTCCAGCTCGATACCAATATCCATGTATGACTTGCCGAACTTGGCACCGACGGATAAAGCCTCCTCTGCTGTGACACGACGTTCGATATCCTCTCGCATCCGGAGATCATAGAACTCTTTCCGCGCGATATCGTAGGCTTCGACCTTGGACTTGCCTTGATTCTCCATCAACCACATCTGGCGCTGCACAACACTGCGGGAAAAGTAACAGTCAGTGATTGCCAATCGTGTTGCGTCCACAATGAGCGTGGAGATACCAACCTCTCTCCGTCCAACATTTTTCCAGGCTGTCTCATCTTGCTCCAATTGTATCTCATAAAATCTTTCCCGTCATTCTCCACCAAGATCCTCGGCCTAGCCAGCTCCCACGGGTGGTCCCGGAAAAATTGGCGGCGCAATTCATCCTCAGGGTAGACTATGTAATGCGGCTGGAACATCCGAGACGGCTTGCGGGCAGACTTTCGAGTCTTCTTTTCCTGAAGTTGGATCGGTGGAGTTCGGACAAGGGTAGTCGTAGGAGGGATTGCACCGACAACACGGTACCAAGGGGGTTCTCGCTGTAGTCGACCGGTTTCGAGCATTTGCGAGGCAAGCTGATGCACTCGGAGAGGTCGAAGGTGTCGTCCCATAGTGAAGTCGAAGGCGGCTTACGACAATTCGGATGATGACGACTAAATAGTTGTGGCTCCGTAGCCGACCGATGGACCGACAGGTTGTAGTGTATGATGGAGTCGACAGCGGCAGCGGCGGTGAGGTGCGGCCGATCTTCAAAACGAAAGAGATGATCAAGCTATGTACGATTAGATATAACGGACGGGTAAAACCCCATCGAACCTGAGCCCTTGTTCCAGCAGGGATGTCACATAGTTAGTTTACTAGTCCGGAATTACCCGGACCACTGGCATCATGGGGGTCCTGAATCGGAGGCAACCACGACGTTTCCTATCACTGAAAATCATGGGTCGGTGCATATCATACCTCGAGTGCACCACTTCCTGAGATCCGGGCCCACGAGGGATCGATATCTGGGTGCGGGAAGTTCCAAGTTACGACACGGCAGCCGGGTAACTGCAACTGTGGAGGGGAGAGACATCCAGATTTTAAGGTCGGATTTCCACACCTACATACTCCGCAACGTCAATCAGCGGTCGACATAAGCAACTCCTTCAAACTCTTCCGTTCCTTTTCGGTTTTCGACAGCAGGGTAAACCCGTGCTTTTTGGGATTGCGCATTAAACTGTTCGAAATCAGTCTTCATTCCACTACGCGGAGTCGATTCCCACTTTCACCGCTCTCCCCCATCTACTTCAACAATGCTAGTGGTATCTTTCAACACATGTTGCCACGCCATATAGCAGATACCACGGCGGCAGTCCGAACATCTGGCCGTCGAATTTGTACCACTAATGCACGTCGTCCTTCGCGCCCCCACTCCGCCCAATTTCATGTCGCCGCCACGGTCACACCTGTGAACTATTGCATCTCGTCCCCTTCGGGTTCGGCCCGACGCCCCAACGCCCAAAGGGACTCCCGGCGGATTTCTGTCGATGTGCTCTTCGTCAATGCTTTAGTTAAGGCCAGCCTCTGCAACGTCCATTCGGTTTCCTACCACATCCGTGGTCGTCCTTCACCCTCGAAGCCTTCGATTCCGAGAAAGCTATCTGCCCCATGGCGTGGCCTCACCGACAGCGCGGCACCACCACCTCCAGATACCGCGCCCTTTCGAGTCGTTCCTAAAGTTTTTAGGCCTCAATTAAGGTCTATTGTGGATCCGGTGGACCGCAGGCCGGTTGATGCAAAAGGTACCAATACCAATTGTCATTCGAAGGAATCAAGGCCAATCCGTCCTCGCATCGAACGGATCCCGAAGGAAGACCAAGAAAAATACAAGATGCCCTGGCTCTTCCCTAGTTCTTGGGAGGAACGCGATGCTATCACGGCATTCAGAGCCGAAATACGTAACAAATCGTCAACGAATGAGTCTCTCTTTGGGCTCTACCGCAACCTACCGGGCAGTCGGCTGCCGTACCTGGATCGACCCACCATGGAAAGGTTCATCGCCCGATTGATTACGGTTCCTCTTCGAGACCAGGTCGCAATGCTTCGATACTTAACATTGATAGAGGATATGAAAGCATCCAAGATTCCCATCACACGACACGAATGGAACCAGGCAATGTCGTTCGTACTCAAAGCTTTTAAGCGAACCACCTCCGCCGAAATGCAGGCTGCCTACGACTTGTGGGCTCAGTCGGAGGGAGATCACGGCGTCAATGCGGACTTGGCGACCTTCAACGTCCTGCTGGACGGTGCCGCGAACTCCAAATCTCTCGCCCTCGCGCAATCGATCCTCAAAGAGATTCGCAGACGAAACATGAAGTACGACCGATTCACCTACACCGGCCTCATGATGTACCATGCATATATCGGTGACGGGGCCAAGATCCGCCAGGTATACCAGGGCCTGGTTGATGTGGGAGAGATAGTGGACACCACAATACTCAACACCCTCATGACAGCTCTGGTCTTAGTGGGCGAAGAAGATGACGCCTTGCGGATCTATGGGTTCATGAAAAAGGCCGGAGCCGCCGCGGAAAAGAAGCCGACGTCGGAGATGCTCAAATACAGGGCCAGCCGTGCTTTCGCGCAGAAGCTGAAACGACCCGGTGCTCGGAATTCAAAGCGATACATGGAGGAGCTCAATGTCTATCTTGGACCCGACATAGGATCTTTCCATCTCTTTGTGCATCTGAGCTGCCGCAAGGCGAATTGGGACCGCGCCCAAGATTTTATCCGCGACATGACGATGTTCGGGTTCTCCATTCCGGACAGTGTATATCTGTCGTTGCTGAAGGGATTCGCCTGGTGGGGAAGTCCCGATCCATACAGCGAGTGGAATCCGGCGAGGCTGGAGAACGTTCTCAACGTGGTTCTAGACGAACAGGCCGGCCTGATCAAGTGGCAGAGAGTGTACGCGGTATGGGTTGTGCGTGCGGTGGCGAAGGTCTACGCGGATGGCATGGTGCTGGAGAAGGTCTGGCAGGAGGTCATTCGGCAGTGGAAACGACAGGGCTGCGCGGTGCACGATTTTGCTCTGGGCGTGTACTTCGCTGCGCTGCGCGATGTCCAGGAAGCGCAGAATCGCTGTTTGGCTGCGGGTGAAGAAATGCCGCCGCCACGTCCACCACCACCTCCTCCACCACCTCCCCCACCACCACCACCAAAGGGGCGGGATATGTTTTCGGAGGGGGTTGCTACGGGGTACCAGGAGCAATTTACGAAGCGGCGGGCAGAGGAGGATCCACGACAAGCGCCGCAAAACCAGCAGCAGGAGCGACATCCTTTTGAGGATTTGTGAATGTGCTTATATGTATGTTTACGATTGTGGGGTTAGGTGTGGAGTGTTAATTGTGCATAAATGCGTACTATACATCCAGAAATGTTGGGCTGTTCTAGGCAACATATTTGTATTGACGGAGCCTCTATCGCATGCACCTGCACAGAAGTCGGAGCCTGGAAGGCATCGTCAATCGCACCTTACAAGTGTCCCTGACCACTTCTCCCGCGGCACCCAGCCCCTCCGCCTCCACCAACCTCTCCTCTTCCCGCTCCCTCCGCTCCCATTCCGACGCCTCGCTCCCTGCATCCTCCTTAGCCGGCACTCTCCTTTTCACCTCCGTGGCGGAGAGGAAGTCTTGTACCGCCTGGCTGCATCTCCCGTCGGCGAGGAGGTCCCGGATCTTCCACCGACTCTTCCACCTCCCCGTCTCCTTGTACACCTCCGATCACAGAATTTTCTGTTGGGCCTTCCACCCCGGACGCACCTTGAAAAGGTGCTCCCGGGTCTGGGTCTGGTACCGGCACCACCAGCACTGGGGGTGGGCTAGTTTTATGTCCAGTGGAGGTACTGCCCGGTAAGGGTCCGATATGTACTACTGGAACCCAACCGGACGGTGCGCACTCGCCATGATCTATCTATGTAGGTCGCACGCGAGCGAGTATTGAATGAACTAGAGCCCCTAGCCTAAGCTGATCCCCTGCTATCAGGGACCGGGTGGAGTGGTTAGTATCTACATACATATGTTGCAGCTCCAAGTCTGCCGCTGCCAACAATTTTTAACAAGAAATTATTCGGTTTTTATCCGATTGCCACAAATTATGGTGTTTTTGCAGGTCATATTAAGTGACAGGTGATGGCGTATATCAATGGGCTGACTGAGGAATAGCGGGCGTATTCCGAGAAGGAGTAAAAGTTCCGCCAGCGGGAGTACTCAGATCGTGGTGTAGATATGCAAATGTATCTGGCAGACAGGAGATTGCATTAATATCACTCGGATGCCCCCCTTTTGGTTAGCGTTTATTCTCTTGTAGTTAGCGCCAGTACAAAGCACTACACAAGAATGGGTGGGGTTCAATTCTACAAATTCAAATTAAAAATAATGTGGAGGGTAGAGCACTACGAGGTAAGTACTTATGTAAGTGCTTATTTACGGTTAATGCTGCTTTTCTCTTTCATTCTACAAATTCTGGTAGTCTGGAAGTAAAGGCGGGTTGTGGGTTTTTTGGAACTTACAAATCCCGGTCGCGCTACTTTGTCTACCTTAGGGCCTGTTCTTTCCAGCATAGATCTATATAGATATATTTTTTCTACAGATGTACGGTGGCTCGGTAGGCGTTCGGCCCATCACGTATTTAAAAAAAATAATAGGCTGAGCCACAAAAAATAGGGGGGTCTGTATCACGAATATTTTCTACGTTGTCTGGCAGTCAATCATCACAGTGCCCGACGATTCTGCTCCGTTGCTCACCCCACAAACACTACTTAACATTACTCAACATTGCACTTGTTGCCCAACACGAATCTTCTCTTTGGCGTGATAGGATTCCATCCCATTCATCAGTTTGACCGGCAGCAGGTATGTCGAGGAACTTCTATCTTCTAGAGAAGATAGAAAAAATAGACGCCCTCCTACTCCGAATCAACATTCTCCTCACCCAATTGAAAGACTGCTCAGGGAGCTGGCCCCTGAGAATTGTGGATATGTGGATAGGGAAACCGCCCGCTCCATGATGGATTTGTCGTCATGTCAGTCTCGCTCCCCTTCAACTACCCTTACCAACTGGAACTTCTACATTAAGTATGTAGTAGAGAGTACGTATGGAGTCGAATCCCCAGACATGCTAACAAGCTAGCGTTAATTAAAATGGGTTAGCGCGGGTTATTTAGCAGGATTACATCTTTGTTGCTCACGGTCACGTGCTCCTTTAATACCTGTCCTTCTACCTAACCCACATCTCATACATTGCGCTCGACCCTTGATTTCTAGGCTTTGAGGCTTTGAGTTCTCGTGGTTCAAAGTAATATAGACCCCTAAAAATCAATTACAATTTCTTCTCATCTCTGCCGGCAACCCGCGTAACCTCACTGCCGCCAGCAACCCGGTCGTCTCATCACCACCAGTAATAATCTCATCATCGCCAGCAACCTCCTTGCTAATATTCGCCATTTGCTGAACACCCACTACTACAGAGATAGATAATAACTGCTGGCAGCCCCCCTGAACTCCCCCCAAAGCTCCCTCAGAAAAAAAAGAAAATCCACGAAAAGAAGAAAAAGAAAAGAGCAAATATCCATGAACTGATTCTACTAGCGTGTGTGGGTTCAACTACCATACAATTTCGACTACTATACGTACTCTCTATGAGATATGGTGGAGTTATGGGGCATCGAAGATGGGGTTAGGTAGAAGGACATATAAAAGAGCACGTGACCGTGAGTAACAGAGACGTGATCATGCTAAACAACTCGCGCTAATCCATTTTAATTTACGCTAGCTTGTTAGCGCGTCTGGGGGTTCGACTACCATACGTAAGTATTCTCTAGTAGGTGTGGCGTCGCGATGACTAGTTCAGAGGTCTGGGCGCTGGAATATACGCGCTAGAGAGCGAAATATGCTTGGCATATACGCTACGGGATACATAGGGATAGAGTAGATATGCTCTAAAAGAACAGGCCCCTTAGCACAACAGTGTCCGTCACCTCCCGCCCTCTTCCCTCTCGTCCGCGCGACTGTTTCCCACATCCTCTCTTCTGACTCTACATACTCACTCTCAACCAGTCTCGCCGCTGTTGACATCTGAGCCGATACTCATACAAGACATACAGATAATGCCCGCCCACTCGCAATACCCACCCATACCGGTGCCGAAGGAAGATCTGTATGGTTTTATATTTGACCGCAAAGACCGGCCGTTTCCTGACAGTCAGGGTGCGTGAAGTCTCCCCCCCTGCGCCTGAACTTAACTGTGCTCTGTCATTTCGTGCCGTGTAGTCTCGTGTCTCACAATGCGTTGGCAGTCATATTTGTTGATGGCAATACAAACCGCGAATTGACTTATGCCGGAGTGCGAGACCAGTCGAAGGCCTTCGGAATCGGACTGAAGTCTATGTGGGAGTGGAAAAGGGGCGACGTTTTGGCCGTCTTTTGGTACGTAGCCAGCGGGTGGCGCGGACAACGGTGGGTAAGGAGACCGAGCGGCTGACCATCTCAGTACGAACCAAATCGACGTCCCTCCGTTGATGCTCGGAGTACTGTGGGCTTCCGGCACCGTGACCTCTGCGAACCCTAACTACACGGTGGACGAGCTCACTCTCCAGCTGAAGGACTCACGTGCGAAGGCGATCGCGACGCTGCCGGAGCTCCTTCCCATCGCGACTAAGGCTGCGGCAAATGTCGGCATTCCTGAGGACCACATATTAATCATCGGAGAAAAGAGGGAGCCTGGGTTCAAGCACTGGAAGGAGCTCGTTGACCAGTCAACTACCATCAAGTGGCGGAAGGGAAAGGTCGATGCGGACAAGGATCTGGCGTTCCTAGTGTATTCGAGCGGGACTACGGGCTACCCCAAGGGCGTTATGCTGTGTCATCGCAATATCACGAGCAATGTTTTGCAGTTGCTGGCTGGAGAAGGAGACAATTTGACTTGGGAGAGAGACAGAATCATCGCTTTCTTGCCGTTTTTCCATATCTATGGACTTACATGTGAGTGTTGACCCCCCCATATGGATCTCGTCTGCGGGGCCTCATCTAGATCCCACTAGCGGCGTTTTAGCGAGAAACTTGGCGATGATAGTGAGCTCGAACTGACCCGTGCGCCGTCACCTGCAGGTCTCATTCTCCAGAACTGTTATTCAGGAAGAAAAACGGTCGCGATGGACCGGTTCGATTTGGAGGACTTCTGCGCTCTTATCCAGCAACACAGAATCACCATGGGATACGTCGTGCCGCCGGTAGTTTTGGCCCTTGCCAAGTCACCGATAGTTACCAAATACGACCTCACTAGTCTGCGGATGCTTAATAGTGGAGCTGCGCCATTGACGGGAGAATTAGTGGATGCTGTCTGGGAGAGACTAAAGGTGCCTGTAAAGCAGGGTATGCTCAACGCTACTCTATTCTGAATTTGGGACGCTGATAAAATTACAGGATATGGCCTGTCCGAGACATCGCCTGTTACCCACATCCAGCAATGGCATACCTGGCAGTCAACAATTGGCAGCGTAGGCCATATGCTCCCAAGCATGTCCTGCAAATACTGCGACGAAGAAGGCAACGAGCTCCCCATCGGGGAGACTGGCGAGCTCTGGCTGAAGGGTCCCAACGTAATGCTGGGATACCTTAACAACCCCACCGCCACGGCTAACGCCATCACACCCGATGGCTACTTCAAAACCGGCGATGTTGGCCGCCAAGACAAGGACGGCAACGTCTTCATCACCGACCGCGTCAAGGAACTGATTAAGTACAAGGGTTTCCAAGTCCCGCCTGCCGAGTTGGAGGGCAAACTTATGGGCCACGAGAAAGTCGATGACGTGGCCGTAATTGGTGTTTACGACGAGGCCCTGGCCTCCGAAGTCCCTCGCGCCTACATCGTCCCAAAAGCGGGGACCAACGGCGACGAGAAGGCACTGGCAGAGGAGATCTCACAGTACCTTTCTGAGCGCGTGGCACATCACAAGAGGTTGCGTGGTGGGATCAGATTTGTCGAGACTATTCCGAAGTCAGTCTCTGGCAAAATTCTGCGGAGGATTCTGAAGGAACATGCGATGGCCGAGGCGAAGACAGGGGCATCGATTAATGCGAAACTGTAGATGTGTATCTACTGTGCTATAGTTGGTGTGTTAGAGAAGACGGATACCAGTATGTGGGGGGTTTTCGTGTTTGCCGGCTTGTTTGTTATGCTCAATGACAGGGTGTATATACATGTTTGAATAGTCAGAATTGTGGCCACCGTCCTCCTTCTTTCATGCCTTTACCCTACAAGCAAGCGGTGATAATTGACGGCAGGGATCGAGGAAGGTGGATCGTTACATGTTATTGGAGCCATCGTGTGTTCCATCCATCGAAGAGAGAAAGCAACAAACACTCTTACTGGTACGAAAGTTTGGAAACCGTGCACGTCAGATAAGAGTCGTTCGTGCAGGCACATACGCCTGGATCCCGGCTGAATACGAGGTCAGTCCCGACTTTCTCAAGACTGTCTTCCCCGTCCGTCAAGCATGCACACACTCACTATATACTCGATATTCCCCGGCAATCTTTCATGCGCGCGTCCGATCTGCCTGTCGGCTGGTCAAGTCTTACGGAGTTGCCAGCCGAAAAGCCAGTTTGCCTGGCCCAGCTATGGAAGCCCTAAGTATCTGAATACGGATTAGAGATAACAGACCAAGTTGATACCAGTTGGTTGTCTACTTCTGTCCTACAACTCCATTACTACCACCACAAGTAACACATCGGCGGTTCATTTTTATCAGCCTCAAAAAAAAACGACTGAACGAAGAAACAGAGCTCCCTTCTCTGTCTCAGTAAAATTTGCAGTATTTAAAGACCTCGCCAGGCAGAGATGCACCTCCTAGGGCGAGATAAAATCGACAGACTCACTATGGACGGAGACGTATGTGACTTGCCTCCGAGATGAGTGGATTCAAGCGACGGTGGCTGATACTACTAAATAGGGCTCGAGGGGATTGTCCCTTGATTGTGCGATCAAATGCCATAAAAGGCTAGCTGCCGCGATTCACAGACTATGACGCTCCAAGTTCGTGATTTCTTGCGGGGACGAGAAACGGGACAATGCTCGCAGTCGATTGGGAGGATTCCGCGATTTTAGAGCACAGTCGCACTTGGTTTACGGACCGGGTTTGACACGCACGCATCTGCGGCTCGTTAGCTGTGGCTCTTGACTAACAATGAATCTTCCGGCAGCATATTCGGTTCTGGCAACAGTCATACACCCGCCTGCCTCTTTCCTATGTGCGTTGTCCTGGTAGGGAGCCCGACGGACCTATGCAGGTACCTCACCCACGAGGAATTGGCGAAGCATCCCGCAAGTAGGGTGCACTTTGTACCTCCGCTCGTCGCCGTCTTAATCAATAAGGGCAGCCGTGACGTGGAAATTCCTCATTTCATTCATGCTGGTCACATGTTCATACCCATCGGTGGCGGCTGTGATCCACGCCCTGGCTCGCACTGGCCACTCCTGGTTGTCAGCAGCCGCGACCGCCGGGCCTTCTACTACGACTCTTATCGTTTGTTGCTGGTGACTTATGCGAAGGATCCGTGTCAAGTAATCGGCGGCTGGCTTGGATTTAAGCTAGATTTCGTTGATCTCAATTATACCCGACAGCAAAGAGATTCCAATTTGTAGAGTGTTCATCTGGCTTGATCCTCAATTTGAGGCAAATGGCTTGTAGGATACCAGTTTCTGTATAGTTAGTACTTTACTTTTGGGAACACCGCGCTGCTACCTCCGCTTTAGCGTACAAACCGACAAAGATCCTGCGCCTGTTCCGTAGAGTTGGGGAGGGTGGTGCTGGTTTCGCCCGAACTTGCGAATTTGCTTGTCCTGTGGTTAAGAGAGATATATAGGCATGGAGGCGCCGGTTGGATTTTTTTATTTTTAAAAGGATTACCAGTCGCCCCTTTTCGCCCGCTTGAAGGCTAGTGCATGGGCTGGCCATCGAGAGCCGCACCTTAATTCCAACATGTGCGCCAGCCCATTACCAAGCTTGCCACAACCAGACCGCCACCACCATCCAGCTTCGCACTCACCTTTCATTTAAGCAATAACACTCCAAACTCGTCCACCATGGCTACAGATGCTGGCATCACGCGTTCCCGCACCCGCACCCGCCGCCAAAACCTTTTCGTTAAAGAATGTGCGCATATCCATCTTCCTCCTCCTCGTCGTCCTCCTCCTCCCAGCTAACCTTGCCCAGTGCGCACGCTAATGTACGCCTTCGGCGACGATCCGGACCCTCTCCCGGAGTCAGTACAAGTCCTGGACGAGATCGTGACGGAGTACATCGCGGACATGTGCCACGACGCGGCGCGACTAGCGGCACAAGCAAGAAGGAACAAGATCAAGGTTAACGACTTCAAATACGCGCTCAGAAATGATCCCAAGAAGCTAGGCAGGGTCGAGGAGCTGCTGGTCATGTCGAAGGTCATCGCCGATGCCAGGAAGCAGTTTGACGATAAGCCTGAAGGGGAGAAGTAGTCGGGCAAACTATCGTGTTTTTTTTTGTGGTGGTGGGGGGGGGGGCATTTGGGGGGGATGGGCGTTCGGATTTGAGATTGGAATTGCTCATAGCTTTGCTGTTCTGGGGTTTCGTCAGGATTCTACACGATTTCGCTCGGGTTCTCGTGTCCGATAAATCCATGTTCCTCGCATCAGACACAAAAAACTCCCCTAACACTTCGCTGGGTTGGGATGCAAAACTCCCATTTCCTCGTCACTAAAATGTCTTTATGTTGGCCCAAAGCGAACCCCATCTCCCGTCTGAAAATGGAGGTGGGGATTATAATAGGCATGAAATGCATCCCTCTGGATCCCAAAATCAAAATTTGCGGCGAGACGTCGGGTGTCTATAGGTCTGCGCAAGGGTATATTGAGGATCGGAAAAAAAACTGTTTTATGTGAAGAAGGAAAGGAAAAGTGGGGGGGTGTTGGGGCTTTTATAGGCGAGTTTTTTTCCTCGCTTTCTTAGCGTCGGTGAAAACGGTTGTAGGGGGGCATGGTGGATCACTCGTTTCGGGATGAAGATGGTACATAAGGATGATATTAAGAACAGATCAACAGGTAGATAGATCTCGTTGGTACGTTAAAAACCTTGGGGGGCAAGTAGAGGGCTTGTGGTATGTATATAGGGGCATCAATGCCATGATCGGTACCGCAGGCAAGAGATGTATATCCCCATGGTCCTGCTTGTCGTATATTGAAGGGTATATCTGCAAACGGACACTAGCTGATGGGCAGGTCAGTCCTCGTGCATGTGTGCCAGCTCGATCAGCCAGTGAACGAAGTGCCACGGACAAGCATGCGAAATCTCGTATCAAAAGAAAACAAACAGTAAAATTCAGACCAAAGAAACCGAAAACAAAGACTAGACAAGGCATAACCATAGCAGAAGAAGCCCGCAAGAAACAAACAAAATCAGAAGACCAGCGATACACCAGGGGGGGGGGGGGGGGGGGAATGGACCCCATAAGAAACGGCGGAATGCGGCCGAAAAGAAACAGACGGAAGTCTAGCCACCTACGTAACGCGATGCATAGGTCTAGGGTTTCTCATTCGAACGATGTCACTATATCCACATGAACAATTCGGAAGGTGGTCCGGGTTCAGTCTGCCGCAATGGGGGCATTTCCAAGCCATTACTGATGGTTTTTGGGGTTGGATTCTCGATGGCGTGGTTAAAGCAGGAGTTAAAGGCTGTGAGTCCGAAACAAGGTGATGCTGAAGGTGTCTGCAAATCGGGTGTGTGAAGTTGGTGGTCGGAGTGGGCTGAAATGCATCATATTATGTATTTCATCGACAAGATGCAGAAGCGCGACTCGAGTGCCTCCTCTTAAACTAAAGAAAGCCCGAGGTTTCATCCAAGTTGTCTGCCATTCAATGAAGTGAGCCGATGCCACCGAGTGCTTAACCGTGAACATCAGTCAGTGCCAAGCCCCCGCTATTCCAACCTCTTGCCAGCACGGGTTCAGGAGCTCCATGTTTATACCTAAGTATCCTTACCTTTCCCTCTCTCCCACCTCCATCACCACCTGCCTATAGCAACAATGTGGTGGGTGTCTCCCGCTCCCCTTCTCCCCCCACCGCTCGACTAATTTCTAACGCGGTAGGATGTCGGCAGCAAACACATACTGAACGCCCAAGTCGCAATCCGCAGTCCATGCTGCAAGAAATGGTTCGACTGCGCCGAGTGCCACGCTGAGCGCGAGAACCACGCCATCCTCCAGACCACGGAGATGGTCTTCGCCTGCAAGAAGTGCAAGAAGTGCTTCCGTAAGGAGCTGTCGGATTGGGATGATAGGTTTATTTTGCCACACGGGGATGCTGAAGGTGGAAGGATGGCTGATGGAGTGCTAGTGATGAGTACTGTCCTCATTGCGACAACCGCTTCGTGCTGGATGCGAAGACTCCAAGTCTCGCGCTAAATGTGGAGGGTGAGGACGTCAGAGTCGACGCAAGGATGCTAAAGGACGAGAGGGTCAAGGCGGATGAGCAGAAGACGATATGGAGTATAGGCGATGAAGCTGTCGACAAGCTGGGCTGATGGCGGTCGAGCTCCTGTTTTGTTTTGACAACATGGGGGGTGAGGCGTATTGGCTGAGCTACATATTCTACACATCACTTTGCGCCGCGGAATCGATCACAACGCAAGCCATGATTCTACTTTTTGTGTGCATAGAGATTCCATCATGTCGTCCCGTCGGATTGCGCGTTGGTAATTCCGACCTATGAAGACGAGGAGCCCTGTTGACCGCCCTGCCTGTTCTTCTTCCTGGCGGCTTCCTCCTGCTTCTCCTGCTCAATACCCTTAACGTAGTTTTCTATCTGCTCATCGGGCATCATCTACTGCACGTCAGCTCCAGGCTCGCTGCCCCAGGGTACAAGGGTATCACACCTCCATGGCCTTGCCAGCGGTCATTATAGCGATCTCGATGTTCTTCGCACCAGTCTGAACAACCTCCAACAAGGACTTGACAGTGAGCTTGATCGTCTCCTCCACGTCCATCTCCTCCTTGTAATTCCTCTCCAAGAACTCGCGGACGGTCTTGCTCGACCTTCCAATAGCATTCGCCTTCCACGCGGAGTAGATGCCCGAGGGTTCAGTCTGGTATAGTCTCGGGGTAGAATCGTTCGGATCGAATCCGATGACAAGTGTCGAAATGCCGAAAGGCCGCACACCGCCACTCTGCGTGTACCGCTGCTGGACACCGGCAATGTACTTGGAGATGTACTCGATGGAAACCGGGTCTTCGACGGTGAGACGATGGCTCTGAGCCTCGAGGCGAGCTTTGTCGACAAGGATCCGGGCGTCCGCGTTGAGGCCGGCGAAGGCGACGCAAACATGGTTATCGATGAGGCCGATCTTCGAAGGAGTGATTCGAGTGTCTTGGAGCTTCATCGCCGAACGCTTCTCGCAGCCGAGGACTACTATTTCCTTGCCTTTCACGCCAACCGCACAGGTTCCTGTGAAGAAAGGAAGCGGTTAGATAGCTGATAGCGAGGTGTGAGGGGCAGAGATCGAAGGGACCAACCTCTCTTGACAGCTTCGAGGGCATATTCGACCTGGAAGACGTGACCGTCGGGACTATGTGCAATTTAGCGAGTTTGGTCTGGAGGTGTGCTGAACCGGTAGATGAAAGAATGGATAGGTACCTGAAAACTAGATGAGATGTCAGTTGCGTTGTGTTGCGGGAGGCTTCGGGGGTGCGTTTAGGCAGTTTACGTACCACTTAAAGCTCTGTCGTAGGAACCCATCGTTGTGAAAGACGCAAGACGTCGTGGAGATCGATGATACGGTGCGTTTGGAGAGATGAAGCTGTATTTGATGGGAGTTGATGAGGGTTGGGTTGGCGGCGGAGAGAAGTCGCACTCGCTGGGGCTCCCACCGCTACCAAGTCTATCTATTGTTCTGTACCGGAAGTCGCCGCTGACACAGCAGAGAGAATCTAGTAACTTATGTAAGTACAGAACTAGATACAGCACATACTACATATTGTACGATGGCCTTAATTGGTCCACCTCCATTTCATATCTAGATAGATAGATAGATACTTGAGTAGATAACTCTGGAGTAGATGCACATAAGCACTATGCTTCATCAGGAATAAACTAAGCCACATACAGCGAATGAGTGAGAAACTATGAATATATTGTGTGGAGGAAAAAAGTCGTGTCCACTCCCGTCTGCCTCTTATGCCAGAAAGGGGTGGACGCCACTTACATACCCTTACATTGTACATAAGGCGCAACCGCTTCGGGCGCCCCCACCAAATGGAGCCATTGATGATGGAAAGAAATCATCACACCTGGTGGGGCAGAAAAGTTGGAAATCACGCCATGATCTAGAAGCTCCCTTGGCCAGATATAAACTCTTTCAATTCCCCCCCTGCTAATAAGAAAGAAGACCGACGAGTTACGGAGTTTCGTAACTATCAACATGAACCCCGCCATTGTCCTTCGAAATACTGCACGTGCAACCATCAGACGCCCCGTCGTCGCTGCTCTACCTCGTCAGCAACTGCTAGCAGCCACCCAAATTGCTGCGAGACGGCATATCTCATCCACTGAGGTCGCAGGCCTGCCCGATGCCCCCGCACCCAAGAAGAAGGAGGTCAAATACACTGCCGACTCGTACGTACTGGTGCATACTGCCACGGGATTCGCTAATGGAGCTGCAGCTACCCGAGCATTCAACGCGGTTCGCAATTCTCCAAGTTGACCCTCGAGGACGTCACCTACTTCGAGTCAATATGCCCCGTTGTATCTACCGACAAGGGCGCCAGCCAGGACGAGCTTGAAGCTTTCAATACGGACTGGATGCGCAAATACCGCGGACAGACCCGACTCGCCGTCAAGCCCAAAAGCACCGAGGATGTATCCAAAATCCTAAATTACTGCAACGAAAGGAAACTCGCCGTCGTCCCGCAGGGTGGCAATACCGGTCTCGTTGGTGGTTCCGTTCCGGTCTTCGACGAGATCGTCATCAACATGAGCAATATGAACAAGGTCCGTTCGTTCGATGAGGTCTCGGGAATTCTCACTTGTGATGCGGGCCTCGTGCTCGAGGCGGCGGACAACTACCTACGAGAGAAGGGCTACATCTTCCCGCTCGATCTCGGCGCGAAGGGTTCTTGCCACGTGGGTGGAAACGTTGCTACCAACGCTGGTGGTCTGCGATTACTCCGGTACGGTTCACTGCACGGTACGGTTTTGGGAGTGGAGGTTGTTCTTCCTGATGGAAGAATTTTGGACGATCTCTCGCTGCTGAGAAAAAATAACACTGGATACGACTTGAAACAGTTGTTCATCGGCTCCGAGGGAACAATTGGAGTCATCACCGCAATCTCGATCGTCTGTCCGCAGAAACCTGAAGCTCAGAACGTTGCGTTTTTTGCGGTTCAATCATACGAAAAGGCTCAGGAGATCTTCGTCAAGACTAAGCAGCAGCTTTCTGAGATCCTTTCGGCATTTGAGTTCATGGATGCGAACTCACAGGCCTTTGTCAAGCTGGTCACCGGGAAGAAGCAGCCGCTGGAAACCCAGGCACCATTCTATATTCTGATCGAAACGAGTGGTAGCAACACTGAGCATGACAAAGAGGTATTCTTCCCCCCAACCACTATCTCTCGCTATAAACCCATAGCTGATGTCCACAGAAACTCGACAGCCTACTGGAGAACCTCATGGAGAACGAGGACGTTAGCGACGGTACGGTCGCCGAATCTGAGACTCAAATGCGCGAGCTCTGGACATGGCGCGAAGGTATTGCTGAGGCGCTCGGCCATTACGGCGGTGTGTACAAATACGACGTTTCCATTCCACTGTCCGAACTGTACCTCCTCGTCGAAGACGTCCGCACGCGTATGGAGGAGGCTGGACTCCTTACCACACCCGAAAATCCTGAGGGTATCGTTGTCGACATCGTCGGCTATGGACATATGGGGGATTCCAATCTCCATCTGAACATCCCCGTGCGTAGCTTCGATAAGCGTATTGAGAAGGCGTTGGAGCCGTTCATTTATGAGTGGATTCAGAAGAGGAGGGGAAGTATCAGTGCGGAGCATGGGCTAGGTGTTGCGAAGAGCGACTTCGTTGGATACTCCAGAGGCGATACGGAGCTCAACATCATGAGGGCTATCAAGGGATTATTTGATCCGAACGGTATCATGAATCCATACAAGTATATCAAGGCGTAAACGACACGGATAATAGAAAATAGAGGGGGTATTTGGGAACGGTGCATGTTTGTATACTTTTGGTGACAAAATAAAGTTGAAGAGCTCGGGAACGACAGCTGTCAGCCATGGCCCTTGAAATGCTGGCTGCTTTGTCCCATTGCCCGCGGCCGGAAGCGGGGCGACGCGCTGGAATAGTCATGGCGGAAAGGAAAACATATATTGTAGAATTGGTCGCCACGATTTGACGGTATGTTTTTTTTTTTTTTTGTTTGATCATGCTCGAATTTAGCCTATGTATGTGCTATGGCTGCTGCACACTTCTTGCACCGTTTCCTCGCCGCTGTCCGCGCAATGGGGGCACGTGCAAGCTTCGCCTTGCCCTCCGCCCAGGCCTGTCCCGAGAAGATATAAGACGCACCAAGGAAACAACAACAAAGGAAAGACGCAGTAGAGTCGCACTAAGGGAAAGAAGACGAAGGAAAGGACAAAAGAAAGCGCTCCCCACCCCGACTCCCCCTCCGCAGACGCCATGAGGGAGGGCGTGGGGAGAAACAGCGGTTCCTCACCATCGACCGGCACCCAGCTTCTTAGCCTCCCTCCTCTCCCCTCTCTCTCTCCGCTCCCGGAGCTCCCACTCAGACGCCTCGCTCTCTGCGTCGTTCTCAATCGGGGAAGGGCCTGCCTCCCCACATCCGTGGTGGAGAGAAAGTCCGCACCGGCTGGCCGCACCTCGTACCGGCCAAAGGCCCCGGACCCCGAACCGACCTTTCCCCCCGCCACTCCCCTTCCGCACCTCCGCCCACAGGACCCTCTGTTGCGACTTCCAGCGGGGACAGTTTTTGAACAGGTGGTCCCGCGTCTGCGTCTGTAGAGGCACCACCAGCACTTGGTCGTCGGCAGGTTCTTTGTCCATCCCAGGTGCTGGCCCGTGAGGCAGTGCCCCGTCTTCGGCTGGCAGAACCTCGAGGCGAGCCTCTTGGAACTAGTTACCCGCCACCGCCTTGTCTGGCCGCTGCTCGCGCGGCAGCCTGTACTTCCTGCTGGTGACTCGGCCTCCAGCCCACCGGCGAGCTTCGGCCCATTTCTCCCCGAGATCCCCCGCTTGAGGTTTGAGGTTTGAGGTGTGCGAGAGACCGTGGAAGTGGCATCAGACGGACTCCCCCTCCAGCCATTCCACGCCGCGCGCGTCCGGTTCTTCCGCCGCGGGCTTCGCCCACGCGTCGGCTTTCTCATTCCCCGCGATTCCTTGTGGGCAGGACACCACCGGATCTCGATGGTGACACTCGGGCGGGCTCTTCGTAGCGTCGCGATATGCCTCCGTGCCTGTATCGCGTACATCTGTCCGGGGCCCGGTTCTCCTGAGGCCATGCGCCTAATGGCTGTCTGGATGTCGGTGATGATGATGGTATGTAACCCTCTCTGGCGTCGTCGGTCTTGTGGCCGCCGCTGGTGCCTGGCAAGGGCGGCGCACTCCGCATCGTAGGCCTCCTGGTTGTAGGCTATATATGTGGGTCTTGACCCCCGCCCAGTGCTGCCCCTCTGCCATGCAACCGCATACATACCCGGATGCTCCGCTGTCAAGTCGTGATCCGTCCGTGAGCACGGTGAGACCCGGACTGGACGTTCCGCTTCCACTCTCGCTTGTCGGCCCTTCCTATGGTCCGATCGCCCTTCCACCGCGGTTCCGGCCCGGGGATGGCGGACCGGATGCAGGCAGTCGTGACCTTTCTGCAGTTGGCCGTAGAGAGTCCCATCTGCCCTGTGAGTCGGCGGAGACGTCCCATGGCCTTCCTTCCTTCCTTCATCTTAATCGCACGGTGCTCGTTCAAGGTGAGTTGCAGCGCATATGGGGTTGGTCGTGGTTACTTTCACCTTGTCAGCGGGCCGATGCTGAGCACTTACCCCACACATACGCGCTGTCACCAAATGTCACGACGACTACTTCGTCACGTGCTACTAGAAAGCAACGTGTATAATTCCATCCATGCTCCCAGGCACTCCCGTCACCAAACTCACCAGAGATACACGCTATACCGACGAAAAAACGGCACCACCATGAGACGACTGTCGCTTCTCCTCCTTCTCCTCCTCCTCTCGCCGCTACTGGCGTACGCCCAGTTTGGAAATCTCTTCGAGCAAATGTTCCACGGTGGTGGCGGCGGTGGGCGCCAGCGTGAACAGCAGAACGTTCCCAGCAGCAGCGACTGGTACAACCGCAACTACGAGGAGGGTACGTCTCTTCTTCTACTTCTCATGCCTCGGGATGACAGCTCACAGTAGCGGGTAGCTACGTGTAATAAATACCTTTGCCCGGGTACCCTCGCGTGCGTTGACAAGCCTACGCACTGCCCCTGCGCGTTTCCCAAGACCGAGGAGAAGTTTGAGCTGCACCCTGATGGACTGGCGATCTGCGTGAGCAAAAATGCCCGGAAAGACAATGCGGATCGGATTGCCCTGGCAAGGAAGGGACTGATGTAGGGCTCTGTGATTGGAACACTGGTTTGTTCGTGGGAGGGTGGGATGGGAGGTTACAAGTGCGCATGAAATGGAACAGAAATTCCTTACTCGTAGTCCTGAAGCTCCAAACGCCGTGATCAAACAAACAAACAAACATACACAACACCGCGGTCCATCTGTTCATCTGGCCATCTATCCAGCTAATCCCGATTCCTGGAAACCAACCATCGCCTCAACGCGACCTCGCGCACCCCATACTTCTTCAACAATTGCTCGACCTCCAACCCTTCGATCTCGCTCGGCGGCGGAACCTCGACGTACACCAACAAGAGCGTCTTTTTGACCTGCGCGCTGACACGGTTGACGCTGTGCAGCCAGTGCCACGGCTTTGACTCATTCCTTTTGCGCCGGACGTCAGTGGCCCAATAGGGGTGTGAGTAGGCGGGCATGATGAGGACTCCAAATTCCGCGTGGGAGAAGACGGGGCCGCGATTGTAGAGGACTGTCGCGTGTTTGTTAACCACTATGATGCACCCACGTGTGACGATGCGCGGATGAGCTTACGATATTCGACGCCGAACTTCACGCCTGGCCTGACGACCCAGCCTAGCGAGCGGAAGTGGTGGTAGACAACGTAATTGAGCAGGAATGTATCATCGGGTTGAAGATCGGCCTCATTCTCAAGAGGTGGGAAATACGAAGTTTTTCGGAACAAGCACAGGGCATTTCGCACTTCAATGGACTTCTATGATATCGAAAGCATCAGATTTTTTGTCTGGATAATAGCAGCGAAGAAACATGGCAGGACACACATTTTCTTCAGCTCCCGGTCCTGTAATCTTGAGGGCGCCCAAGCCGTATTGCAAGAAAAATGCTTCTTCTAGAGTCAGCTGCAGATGCTCAAGGTCTTCCACATGGATGACTGGTCTGTCTTGCACTGCATCTTCCTCGTCTCCATCGTCCCCTTCGGCGGGGAGAAGGGGCGCAGCCGCGGGGCCGGGCTTCACCGAATGACCCTCGCCAGTCTCATGTAGCTCGATCTTTCCTTCCTGGACGAGCTGATTCTGAATCCTTACTTTCTCGACCCTCGCACGCTCTGATTTAAACAGACGCCTCTCCTGTCTGCGGCGCTCCGTGATCTCCTCCGCCGTCAGAGCCTCATCTTTACCAATAACACCGAGGGCCCTTCTCCTGCGGGAAATCCATGTTGGTTCGGACCGCGACAGCGATCCTTTGCCAAAGAACCCACTGTTCCAGAACGCCCGTATTGATCGCGGATCCACAACATGTACCGACCGGGTAGCCGGATCAAAGAATCCCGTGTACGCTGGAATGGGTTGGCATTGTGACCGACAGAATAGGTATGTGTACAAGATTTGTAGAAGCGACAGCGGATTGTGCGGGATCAGGGGAGGGAACGGAACGACTGTGAGAGGGAGAGGATTGGCGTGGAGTAAGTGATAATTTGGCCGCCTTGTCCTCGGTTGAGGGGGCTTGGGATTTGCGGGGGCCACCGCAGGTGTTGGTTCGGAACTCATGCTGCCTATACCATCTACTTCATTATGCCGAGTCAGCCATATTCTCACACAGGTGCAGGCGATAAGAAACATGCGAGCTCCGATGTCGCTCAGATACCGTTGTAGTCAAAAATTGTGCCATCATTGGGGAACGAACAAAGTCAACGTCGCTCCCCTAGACGCAATATTGGTGTCATCAACGCGACGGAGGGGATGGTCCTCATTCTGAAAGGCAGGGGAAATGATTTGGCAAGCATACCTTTTAAAACCGAGTTTTATGGGTGAGGTTGAGACGTGAGTGGGGAATAGACAGAAAAGAGAAGGTATGGAGAGTCAGAGGAGAAAAAGAGAAGGCGAGGATGACTGAAAAGTGGAATTTAACCCCCGCCAGAAGGCGCTAAACATTCGCCCCATAGAGAGATTGTGCTAGGGTTCGAGTGAGTGAGACGGAGTGTTTCAGCTGCTTTCAAAGAAATTTTCTTAACCCACGATATAATTATGGCCCCCAACACACCGCCAATCGCCGGTTCCTTGCCCCCGGATCCGGTAGGTACGGGTCTATTGCATGCACTGGAAAATACATATTGTACACGGGCCACCTTTCACACCTGTCCCAGGTGCCCTAAATTTCCCCTCCGTTCATCTGCATTGCCCTCAATCTATGTTGACGGCGACAGCGTTGGGTCCGGAGATGGCGACGCCGTCTTCTTGGTCTTAGTCAGGATTCGATCACGGATGAACTGTACAGCCACATCGCCGCCCTTCTGCAGTGCTACCGCTCCGGTAATCGCGTAGAGACACTCAAGAGCAATGGATTCCTGGCCGGATCGTTTCAAGTCTGCGTTCTATGACAGCAGTCAGTCGATGCATTCACTCAGCAGTAGTTACCGAACTAGTGATGTACCTCTGCCGGCTTCCACCGCATCACGTTTACCAACCCCACCTCCTCAATCAAGGGCATCAGACGGGTCTCGCTCATATAACCCTCAATTCGTTGTCCGGTGACGTTCTCGAGGGTTTTGTAGTCCTCATGGACAAACGGCTCCGGGTTCTGGTACAACGATCCCTCCAGAGATTTATAGACCGACGGCTTGTACTCCTTCGGTGCCCCCTTAAGCGGTACGGAGAGGAGGTAAATAGATATCTGAATCTGGAGGAGCCGTTTGCCTATGAGCACAAGTGCATCAGCACTTGTCGCTCGCTAGCACCAAGGCATCAAACGATTGCAGTCTGCCTTGGCGGGCGTCCCATTGTTCCGCCTCCGGAAGGAGAACCATACCCAAGAACCTCAACTTTGAGTTAAACGGCTGTCGTCCGTGATCGAAAGATTTGTGCGTAACCGCCTGCCACTTGACATCCTCGGAGAGTCCCAAATCCTTCCCGAAAAGCTTTAAATACATAGCATCTAGCACCTCCGGATCATCGTTCACCACGAACTCCTGGCGCACACGGTGCGAGACCGGTGCCCGAGGCTGGGGGCGGGCATTTCGGAACCGCTCTCCGTGTGTATATGGTAGCCGGGTTGGTTTCCGCTCGTATTGGTTCCGCTCGTACTGCTGTTCGTGTATGCATCGCTGCTGCGCCGAAGGAAGAATTTGTCGGTTGGGAGTGAACCTGAGCGACCGCGCCCGCAGCGTGAGCGATAACAGGGACGAGGCCTGTCGGGATGTTTGGAAGGCCATTGTGGTGAGGGGAGCTGAGCCGGTGGTCAAAAAAAAAACTGTCGGGATTGAGTTTCTGTGAGAGACCTAAAGCGGGTAACTAACATAACGCATAGGATAAGTGCGGTGCGGCTCTGCACTTCACACCCTCCATGCGGCTGAACCCTAGTTGGTGTGGCTGGTGTGGCCCGGCATGGCGGACCTCTAGTCTACTCAGGGAATTCTGCCTTATCTAAGTACTTACTTATGTGTGAAAAGTCGAGGTTGAAGTCAAGTCAAGTACACATGTAGAATTAGCCATTTCAAAGTCTTTAGTGCACAATACTCTGCAAGTATGGGTAAAAGACTACAAAACGACACCAGCAGTACTTTTTTATAAGCGCGATTTCATATTGCGTTCGTACTTAAGCGCACAACTGCGCGCTAGTACCTATAACAGTGCGTTTATAGGGGGACCTCTTAAGTGAGATAATACGGCATGTTATATCTAAGTAAGATAATATGTACTGTCATGGGATAACCTTTGGCCATCCAATTCGCTACTTGAGACTCCACCGCATCTTTATAAGCAACTTGGCGTGCCGTGACACCGCCGTCAGTCAACCCCTCCCCCACGCGACAAATGTATTCAATAAGGGTGAGCTGGGGTACATACTTGAGTACATTATACTCAGTATTGGCCGAGTTAGCGAGGAGTGGACACGCCCGAGCGGTGTGCGCCACAGGTGGGGTTTAGTTGGATTTGTAGGTGGTGTGCTGCTGTGTGTGTACTAGTTAGGTTCTGGACGGAGCACTGTGTTCACGAAAATTCAGTACCCGCGACATCCTCAATAATTCCTACGGAAACGATCTTCAGCATTGGGCACTTCTCCCTATTGACTTTTTTGCGGGTCTTTGGTCGGTTTGTTCGGTGGGTCCTATGTCTGGTGCCGAATTATACTGTACATCAAATATCGCTCGATCTCAAGTGTGTGCCAACGAAAGTCGTACCAAGACCACCTTTATCTTCACCCTCATCACCCTCGGGTAATCATCGGGTTCTATTGTCTAAGTGTTGGTGATGATAGGTAGCGTTTCTCCAGAGCTACAAGTGTCGGTAATTTGCGGGAAAGAAATGACATGACTACGTTGAGGTTTTACTGGCAGCCTAGCACTTCGCCGAGTTCCTATCTAGATAGTGCTGCTGCATCGCATGGGCGGACACGTCGCATATCCTAGGTTTACTTCGAGTTGCATCAGACGTTGGAGGCAGACCTTGATCATCTAGCTCGTCGTCCGATGATGATGAGACTTCTGAGGTGTCGTCGCTGGTGCTCGTTGTACCTTCATCTGATGGGGGGTCGGTAGCCTTTGTTGGGTGTTTCGCCGTCAATGACCATCGATAGTTAGCGACGCGTCATCTTATCCCGACAGAACCTCCCCCATGCCGCACCGACACATCTAGTCGTCATAACCCTCGTTTCTCCCACTGCGCTACTTTCCATGATATCATCTGGATTGTTAGGTACTGTTCCACACGTGTAGGTTTCCGTTGTCCACCCGCTCGTGTTCTGCCCAGGACAATACTCTCAGCTTAACTCAACGGTCCCGCCTGGAAGGAACGGCTGCCAGCAGAGAAACCTAGCGAGAGACCACAGCGATTGGATGTTTTCGAGGCCCGGGCAGTTATTTGAACATAACAGGTGAACGTATGCTAGGGATTTGAGGTGTATCGGCAGCTGGCTGTTCTCCTGGTTGCTCAGAACCTGATGCTTGGTCGTTGATGATAGCCTTTGAGCGGTGAGGACTGCGTGGTTGGCGATATAGGCTGATCACCTGACGTTCGATAACACTCGGCGCGCTAACCCTTTGAAGTGGCGCTCGCAGTGGGCCTCTTCAGTGAGATTTTTTGTTTATTCATTACTCGCATGCGGCCTAGATGGATCATGGCGATACGACTCTGACGAGCCCTCGCTCATAAAAATCTTTAGGCATTGGCAGTGAGTGCACGCACTGAGGCCTGCTGATACCTAAGGAGGGAGGCAAAAGCACGGGTTGTCATCTGTCGGTCCGGTTTCTCTAAGCCGTACTGGGAGATACTCCTGCTGAGCGATCAAGTGCTGAGACGATCGTCACCCTACCAAGCCCCCTACCCCACCGCGTCCCAACCCCAACAGTTTCAGCACTTTCCGTGCGAAGGACCAGCTCGTTGAGCAGCTTTCCCATGGGAAAATCTCAACCCCCGGACAAGTTTAGAGTCTGTCGATGTTGAATCTTCCGAGACTGTAGAGTACCCACTGCCTCCCGCCCCGCGCCATTCGCCGCAGATGCGGCTTCAGCCGTTTGCCGAAGGCTAGGCTTCCTCTGGGATGCGCCCCCCATGTTTATGTAGGTACAGCAGCGAGTTTCAGAGCCTCGGGCCCGGGGGTTTAGTGTGGTCCCCGCGGGTATCTAGAGTTTGGAGGCAGATCTCCGCCTGGATTTTAACGACGTCAGTTGTCGGCAATTTTCCATCAATTCGAGTAACGCTGGCCGGCCTCTGGGTTTACTTAACTCCCCAAGTCCTGGCCCAGTGCCTCAGCCATAGTTCCTCTCTTATCAGGTACCACTATTGGCAGAGCGGCGTCTCGGGCCCTCTTGAGTGGGATAATATCTACGGTAGATACTTATGTACTGCAGTTATTTTGCCTTTTTGAGGCTTGTACCGTATTTATTACTTTAATAGGAATAATATTTTAATTATTTCAAGTCTTTTTTATTGCCTGTTCGGGTAATATTTGGCAGTACTATAAGTAAGGTAATACCATAGTACATAAATGTAATTCCTGTCTATATACTCAAGAGTACTACAAGGGTGGTGTGCCTGGAAAGAAAGAGAAACTCAACCCGGAAGGCTGAGTGGTGACGGCAGCAGTTTCCCCCTGGTGCTGTTCTGCTGCTCGGCGCCACTTCTGAACAACTTCGTGGATTCGGCATAAATAGGCAAATTATGTAAATTATTACCGACGCACCACTGCCCCGAAGACGGGGAACCCGAGCCACTAACCCACGCACACGCACTGTTTTTTAGCGGGAAGCGCCGTCTTGGCGCCGAGTAATCACGCGCTAACGCACTTCAGGACTAGCACGATATCAAACTCGCGCCCAAATTTATAGTAGCCATCCTGTCTATCAACGTACCGAGGCCGCCCCTCGGCGGTCGGAATATGCCATCCTGCTATCGGAAGTCGTGCTCAACACCGTTGTCCTCGCCAGATTTCTCTGTAGTAGTGATTTGTGGTAATTCCAACTGAGTAGTTTTCGCGGTCAACCTCGCACTTCTTCTTGTGCCAGTACTAGCAGTAGCTGACACACTGCTAGCAGTAGCAACTTCTCCACTTCCCCTTCCTTTCTTAGCTTTCGGGTTCGGTGTCGAGACTGAGGGCCCTGCTGAGACCACGCCCGCCGAGTCCATGGGCGCTGAGGCCACACATGAGTCGTCAATGGCGAATGAAGCCGTAGTAGTGAAGCCGGTCTTGGGTTGCCGATGAGTGAGTTTGTGGGAGAGCCCTTGAGGGTAGTATGGGAAAGTGACAGGTTGACTGATGGCTCTATGAGGGTTACAAAGATCGTCGCCAGGCCAGACACTATGTCGGAGGCGCCACTCTCTGACTGATCGGCATCATCTGAGGAACCAGAGCTACTATTCGTCTGCCTTGGGTTTCCCATTTCCCAGGTGCTGTCAAAAGGTGGGAGGTGTCAAGTCCTTTGATTGAAATCTCAGCATCGGAAACTCCGCACGATGACCTCTTGCCCATTACAAAACCTCTCCCATGCTCTAACCACACAATGTGTTATCATGGCTTGCAACTTTATTTGTACGAGGGCTTGGCGGCTGCCTGAGGGGAACGGATATCTGGTGTGGCAGCTCACTCATCTTCGGCGGCGGACTGTATGCGACGGAGCAGATACCCTTGAGAGTTACAGGTGCAGGTAGCACCGGGGAGTCGAGAATGGAGGTGTAATGAACGCGGCGTGTTAGTGATGGTGGGGGGGTCGACAGTAGGGCGCGTCGCCGGCGGGGAGCCTGATTATGGATACTGACCTGCTATCATCAGCTCTTCTATCAGCATTTGTATTCTCATATCGTCCATTCGAATGTCATGATCCTGCTCCTATTGGTGGTTATCTTATTACGTGGTGGGTTCCATTAGTCAAGAGACTCGGCTGAAAGTCTAGTATCGTGACGTTGTAAAATGTCCGGCGCGCTAGCAATAAGCGCACTGGTGCACGCTTATTCAGCGCCAAGTCAGCGCTCACCGCTAAAAAAAACAATGCGTCATACGTTAACTAGTTAATACGGTATGTAGAACGATGGAGGTGTTCTCATCAGCCCGTTTTTCAATTGCTTATATGAAATTTGCTTGATCACCATCACCACACAACATCTACAAATCCCAGATACAGCAAACCGCTCCGATGTCCCGCGTTCCCGAACCGAGGGATTTTCCCAATGACATGGTCCTCACGATTATTCCACCTCAGAAAGCCGGCCATACCGAAAACATCCTAATCCTTCTGCACGGACTTGGCGATTCACACGCGCCATTCGCAGCTCTGGGCAAGAACTTCAACTTCCCCGAAACCACGTGCCTGGCCATCCGGGCCCCATCGCCTCTGCCCTTCAATCCCAATAGGTTTCACTGGGGCGACGATTTGATCTTCGATTCCTCTACTGGTGGACTGGACATGGAGGCTGATTTCACCTCTGCTCACAATCTCATGAAGACGATTATTGATGATGTTTTGGTGGGCGAGTGTGGCTGGGAAAGGCGGGCGATATTTCTCCTAGGCTTGGGACAAGGCGGAGTGGTGGCTTTGGACATTGCGTCGAGGCTGCCAACGACTGAGGAGTTCGGCGGGGTTGTCTCTCTCGGTGGGCCATTGCCGAGCACGGCTCCTTCACCCCACCCGAAGGCGAAGACACCAGTGTTGGTCATGGGAGCAGAGAAGAGCTCGGAGATCACTGAAGGTGTTGAAGCTCGTGTGAAGAATGTCTTCGAGATTGTCGAGATTGTCAGGTGGCGTGATAGGACTGGGGATGGTATGATGAAGAACCAGGAGGAAGCTATGCCGATGATGCGGTTCATGGCAAGAAGGCTGAGGAGTCGTGCGGGGATTCCGGCGGGATCTGTTGAGCTGTCTTGATATGATAGTGTTGACATTACTATCATTAATAGGTGGATGGGAATAAATCATGGCTAATTGCGTGCTTTTTTCTCTGTGGGCTCCTACGTGAGCATTATGCGTTTTTTCTTCCCCGCTTTGATCCTAACTCCCACCTCATGTAAGTCTTAGTAGGCATTCGCAATCTCAATCCGACGCTCTTGGGGCATCATCACCTCACCTAATAGTCTATAGCTTACTCACCACACATAGCCACCGCAACCGGTTGATGGAATTTTCCATGAGCTCCGGCTGTTGACTACGAAAACAATGCTGTTAAATCAACCCAGGGTTAATTAACTGGGCCGTCGGGTAAAAGCACGGCGGGGGAGGCGGTCGGCAAGGCACGAGTCGAGGTGTTTCTAGCCTGTCTCACCGGATCTCTTGCGAATCAGTTGTTTGGATCTCGAACTCAGCCTCACTTCTCCCCAAAAATAAGCGGAACCAATACTAGCTACGAACCGCACCCCCACACCGGCACCCATCCACACCCCCGGCCCAAGGCCCCCGCAGACCAACCCTTCCACATGACTACAACCCTAGGATCTTCCTCGTACACTCCCTAACACGGCGTTCATACTCCTTCCTGTTGTCCCGCCAGATCTTGCTCGCATCGATGTTCGCACCAGACTCGTCATTAGGCTCCGCAAGCATGCTCATAACACTGATGAGGATCTTCTCGACGCTCTGAATCGGCGACCACCGCTCGCTGGCGTCCTCGTACTGATTCGGGTCGTCGCCAGGACTGTGCAGGATGGAGATACATACTACCCCGTCCTTGTATATATTGGGGTGGAACATTTCGCAGGTGAATTTCATTTTAGGCGGGTTGAGAGGATAGTCCTATTTTCGCGTCAGCGCAACGGGTTCGGCATATGAGAGATCATAGGGAGCCCGTACTTTGGGGAAGCTCAAGGTTGCCGGGAACACTCCGCCTTCGAACGGTGTGTCGTCAGGCCCCCGTATCAAACACTCCCATTCAAGTAGATTGTCCTCGTCGATGGGGCCAGCGCAAATGCCCTCCGGCGCTTCGCGAATCAGTTCTTTGTATTCCTTGAGGAGACGTTTGTTGGCGACGGCAAAAGACATGATGCGCGTATCAGGTATATGGTGGTGTGGTGGTGGCGGGTGGTAGCGGGAAATTATAGTGACGCTCGGGAGAGAGGTGAGCGCGCTGCCAAGACTACTCTGCCTAATCCTTGTATGTATAAAAAGTATTTACGTATGCTGTAATGAGCACTGCCATGGTGTTCTGCTCTCCATGCACATCTCCGATGTCGACCATCCATAACATAATGAAAGCCCTCCGCCCCTTGACAATATGCCGACGTCTCTCCTCCCTGCGCTCATCCCAACGGCGGGGGCCACGAGGGTCCATTGGCCGACGCCAGCCACCTGCCGGCATTCCCGATAATGCGACAAAAGCGAGTGCCGCACTCGTCCGGCCCAAAAAACCCATTGCAGAGGTGTCAGACAATGGCTACAACTCGTTGAGCACACCCGTATATATTCCCGAGGATCCGGGCGCTGTTGTAACTACGAGGCATCCAGCGGCAAAAATTCTCCAGAACTCAGCGTTGGTTGTGGAGAGGCAGTGGGAAGTGGGAAATATCCTCTTGTGCGTCTCTGGATCATATATATCAATGGGAAGAGACTGTTACTCACGGTGGAGACAGCGGCTTCGAACAAGCGAATAAGTACGTCATCATGGATCCCGCCGGAAATCATGTTGGCTTCATGGCTGAGGAAGAAAACACCTTAGTAAAGGTAGTGATGCGCCAATGGGCGCGGACACATCGGTCGTTTCAAACCTACGTTTTCGACAAGCATGGGGTTGAAGTACTACGGGTCTGACTCTCCGCCCTCTTACCAACATATTCGGGCCGTGGCTGAATGAGTCCCTAAAGTTCTGCAGGCCATTCTCATTCATCAACTCGACGATTACGGCATACGATCCACTGGACCCCACAACCTTGGGCGACGGAATCCCGGCGTATGCACCGAGGGACCAACACAGGATCATCGGAGAGTGTCAGCAACAGTGGCACCCGCTGAGAAGAAAGTACAATCTCTTTTTGTACCGAGATAAGCCTGTCGAATCAGATCTCGAGCCTGTGGTTGGAGGGAGGGGCGGAACATATACACAGTTTGCGCACGTTGATGAGCCTCCTCTGTCATGGTATGTACCATATCTTGCATGGGCAGTAGTGTGCGGGTGCTTACGAAAGTTAGGGACTTTTCCCTTTTAACGGACTCGTCCCCGCCCTCCCTCATCGGTAGTGTAAACCGTAACTTCACCGGCTTCGGTCGGGAGATCTTCACCGACACGGGGGTGTACGCCCTCCGCATGGACGCCGCCAGCGTCGCCGCCGAGTCCCAGCATCTGATCTCTAACAGTCATAGAAATCACTTGTACCGCGCCCCTGCCCCCGTTGAGACACCAGAATCGATGGAACTACAGGGTGTGGGTAAGCCTGCGGCCGGTAGGGGAATGACACTCGATGAGAGAGCGGTGATGCTCGCTGCTGCCGTGTCAGTTGATTTTGATTACTTCAGTAGGCATTCCTCGGCCGTCGGACATGGTGGGTTTATGCCGATTGGAGTTTTTGGTGGTGGAGGGGAACATAATCACAGCCCTAGCGCTGGTTGTGGCGTAGCAGGAGATGTGGGTGCGAATATGATGGGAGGTGCCATGGGCGGTGCCAAGAGTGGGTATAATGATGAACACCAGCAGCAGGAGCAGTCCCAGGAATATCCAACTCAGCAGCGGGATCCATGGGAACAGCAACAACAGCAGTTGCCGCGGCAGGAAGGACCTGGGGAGGATATCGGTGGTAGTAGTAGTGATGGTGGTTACGACGGAGGTGACGGACCCTGGTTCTTTGATGACGAGGAGTAGGTTTTGGCTGTGTCTGTAATCACTACTTGTAATAGCATCCTCCCGATATGCAATTGAATCAATATTAGTATGGCCTCACTAGATATCACCCGGCGGTTCAGATGGTGTTGAAGCTCCATTGTACAGGGAGAGTTATGAAGTCTCTCTCTGGGGAATCCACCATAGTTTACACAGTCTACATAGGCTGCACGCGAATTCAATATTCGATTAATGTTTCTGTGCGGCCCCGAGGGGGGTTTAAACCAATGGGCTATGGTCACCATCCGGGTGGAACGTTTGGATGCAGCACAACACCCGCACGATCTGGCTAGAAGCAAGGAGATTGCACCTTCTGCTCTTGCAGTTCAACTGGTGACGGCAGAAGCATTGGGGGATATCAATCGGCACAGCCCAGGGCTCCGAACGCCTGATTGTGATTGGTGGAACGCACATGGCACGGTAAGAACATGAAAAAGAGGGTGTATTTTTATTAATATATTAATTGATTCTTTTAGAAAACACATACAAAACGGAGCATGTGCCCTTCCCCGATCGGACGAATGTATACATTTGAAGACTACCACCTTTCGGCAAGATGTTGATGAAGCAATCCGTCTCCTTGGGGGAGAAAGGGTGGCTACATGAGGAATAGCACCAGGAGATTGTGGAAAATTGAATGGGTTTTGTAAACGAGCCGCTGGCTGATTTGATGCCCGAGCATTGTAAAGAAGAATGGTAGACCGTGGGAATTATAGTCGGAGCTTTTGCGCTTGCGGGTTTAACAGGTCGAGAGGGGAAGGAGTGATGAAAAATGGGTTCTATCCAGAGTTCTTTACTTGGTGATAGTTTACTACGTGCGTTCACTCCCCGTTCCAACATCTTTATTTTATTTTTTAATATGTGTGGCTGTGGCTAGAGTAGTTGCCGAATCAGGCATTCCTGCATGCACACAGCAATCGATCCCGATGGTGCCGCATAACACCCGGCGCCCATGCTGCGTTTTGCCTTGCTGCACGCATCTCCATCGTTCAGGAACACTGTTACATGAAGAAAAAAAACGTTCATATGCTTGAGGCCACTCGTCTCCATCAGTCTAAGGAAATCAATTTATTTTTCATGGAAAATAGGAATCTTTTCGAAGGAAAAGGATCCTGAGCTGCTGTCAAATACGTTCTGCTGGCCCTGTCGTGCTTACATTGCTGCACCAGAACGCTCATTAAAAACAAGCGTTTATACATACTCACCTTTACATTGAAGACAAATTATGCTTATCTATAACTTTCTCGGCACGACGGCCCAGTAAAACGGTGCGTCACGCATGGGTGAATCACGTGCTAACCAACTGTGTCGCACTTCCGGCCTCCGGAACCCCTTATCACTCCACGCATCGGAATGGCCTGTGAATCGGTGGACTAACGAGCACCAGTGGGAGCTCTAAGAATAAATAGTGCCTCGTTTCCTCCACAATCTCGAAATCAATTCCACCAAACATCCGCAGAAATCATGTCGAAGACAGACTATACACGTTGGCGATTGAAAACCGAACGCGGACGGCAGACATGGCATTACCTTGAGAGTGGCGAAGAGCTCGCGGCATGGCCTCAGACGACCTACGACAAGTATCACCTGGGGATGGATACTGTGAGAATCAAATTCACAGTTCTGGGAAATCAATGAGTTGCTGACGAACTGCTGTTGCTACAGGGTCTCCCTACTCTCCCTGAAGCTTCGAACTCGCTCGAGGCTGCTCGTAATGGGTTGCGGTTCTTTTCCAAGCTACAGCTGCCAGATGGTCAATGGGCTTGTGAATATGGAGGTGCGTTTCTCATCCAGTGGGGTTTTCTTTCTTTCTCTCCGTGCTAACTGTCTACAAGGTCCCATGTTCATCCTTCCCAGCATCATGATCGCCTTCTACGTCACGAACACCCCCGTTCCAGAACCATGGAAGATCGAAATAATCAACTACCTCACCGCCCGTGCGCACCCCAAGGACGGCGGCTGGGGCCTACACATTGAAGGCGAGTCCTCCGTCTTCGGAACAGCTCTCAACTACGTCGTTCTGCGTCTGTTGGGCATGGACCCGGATCATCCTGTCGCGCAAAAAGCACGCAACCGTCTCCACGAGCTCGGCGGAGCGCTGGGTTCACCACACTGGGGGAAGCTTTGGCTTGCAGTTCTTGGGTGCTACGGCTGGGAGGGAATGAACCCCATTCCACCGGAGCTGTGGATCCTGCCGAACTGGGTCCCGTTCCATCCCTGGAGGTGGTGGATCCACACGAGACAAGTGTATCTGCCCATGTCGTACATGTATTCGTTGAAGTACTCCCACCCTGAGAATGACCTTATCCGTTCGCTGCGCGAGGAGCTGTACATTCAGGATTATGCTACGATCAATTTTTCAAAGCACAGGAATACCATCGCTCCCGCAGACTTGTACCATCCTCACTCCCTGCTGTTGGATGTCGCCAACCACTTACTCGGCGCCTGGGAAAGCTATGTCTCTCCGAACTTTGTCCAGAGCTATGCGCGGAAGCATGTGTACGATCTCATCTGCCGCGAGGATGAGAACACGGAGTACTGCTGTCTCGGACCAGTCAACAATCCCCTCAACCTAGTCGCACGCTTCCTGGTTGAAGGTGAGGACAGTTATGCCGTCAAACGGCACCGCGAAACGCTCCACGATTTCATGTGGATGAAGAGCGAGGGCATGCTCGCGAACGGCACGGATGGCGTCCAAACTTGGGACACCAGCTTCCTCGTGCAAGCTGTCGTTGAATGCGAACTTGCGGAAGAGCCAGAATTCAAGGAAGTGCTCATCAAGGCCCTCGAGTTCCTTGAGGACCAGCAAATCCGGGAGGATTGTCCAGAGATGGACAAATGCTACCGTCAACAGCGTAACGGCGCGTGGGCGTTCAGCAAGCGCATGCAAGGGTACACTGTGAGCGATTGCACGGCGGAGGGTCTTAAAGCCGTGATGATGCTCCAATCCATTCCCGGCATGCCAAAACTCGTCGGCGATCGCCGTTGCATGGACGCCGTAGACGTCCTGCTCACAATGCAAAACTCAGATGGTGGCTTCGCCTCTTACGAGCCTATTCGCGCGGGTCCCTGGATGGAGCATCTCAACGCCGCCGAGGTATTCGGAAAGATCATGGTCGAGTACTCATATCCCGAGTGCACCACTGCCGTCGTCACCAGCCTTGCTGTGTTCCGTGACCGCCATCCTAACTACCGCGCCAAGGAGATAGAAACTACTATCCAACGTGCGATGGGCTTCATCAAGAATGCCCAACGTCCTGACGGCAGTTGGTATGGAGCTTGGGGCATCTGCTTCAACTACGCGAACATGTTCGCCCTGGAGTCCCTTGCGCTCACTGGACACACCTGGGAGAACTCTCCGGTTGTGAAGAAGGCATGTGAGTTTATCATCAGCAAGCAGAAGGACGACGGAGGGTGGGGAGAGAGCTACTGGAGCTCCGTCAAGGGAGAATACATACACCACGAGAAATCTCAGGTTGTCAATACTGCTTGGGCATGCATTGCGCTCATGAACGCAAAGTACCCCAATAGGGGAGAGATCGAGAGGGGTATTAAGTTGATCAGGAGTAGGCAGCAGCCCAATGGAGAGTGGCTGCAGGAGGCAATCGAGGGCGTTTTTAATAAGAGCTGGTATGTTTCCCGTCTTTGCGAATATGCGCCATCATTGGAACTGACTTTTGCGGTGGTACCAAGTATGATCTCGTACCCGAACTACAAGAACGTGTTCTCGATCAAGGCGCTTGGGACGTTTGCTCGACAATACGAGTATATCAAGGGGTAAATTCTAAGGTATCATGCTAGGTGGGTATGGGGATACGGTTACCGTGGTACATCCGGTAATGAGGGGTTTTGATAGAGGGGGTGAGCATTTTGTACTTTGTGGGGATCGTCTAGATAGATAGTTAATTGAGTATCGATACGCTATGCATTCTTTGAGAGGCGGGGGGTCAGTGAACCACAACGGCATAGAGTAGGAGGAAGTCGGTCGCGTCACAGTGACTGGTTTGTTGACCGTGCGCGTAACTTTGATTCGGACCTGACAAGGTCTAGGCTGTCGTGCTGTTGTTCCGCATCGTTTCTTCACCCTATCCTTCGGAGGAGGTTTAGCCCCTTTCTTACTTTTTCTTAATCGGCACTCGTATCTCTGTACTGTAACTTCGCCGTTCCGCTGTGATGTACAATTGCTGAGTTTTGTGTACACTGTACTTATGAGTGGTCACAGTACGTGTCAAATTCTTCCGCTATCAGAACGATAGGAGTGTGGAGATAAAGTAATTTGTTGCACCAAAATTCGGCGTTCTCGGGAATAGGATCAAGGTAGAAGTCATGGCAAAGTAGACGCGAAATATATGTAATCGTGGTTGTATGTAGTATGGGGGTGAAAGTTCGAGTAGTTATCTGGTGATACACAGTCTACCGCGTATGACGGGGAAAATGGATAAAATGTACGCCGCCATAGTTTAGATACCTATATAGGCTGTATGCGAGTATGGTTAAACAAAAAAACAAATAGTTTATCGCGTGCCGTGTGCATTCACTTGCCCCTTTTCCACAACCAACGCCACATCAAAGTATAATTTTTTATTAATATGTGTGGCTGTGGGTAAGGTTCCCTAATACATAGCGCAGAGATCGACATCCACAGTGACGGTTACACGGCTAAGCGGCGCGTTCAAGCAGACATCAAAACAAAGCCTGGAAATCTCGCCTTGCATATGTACCTCTAAACCACACTACCCAACCAACCCGCCAAAATCCGCCACCCATCATTCGGCCCGACAACCCAGCAGGACAAGGGAGGATCCCGCTTGTCACTGCTATCGACTACACCTGCCTTGTCCGTCTCTCGCAGACTTTAGCTTTCGTGCTGCTGTTCCTTTGTCTCGACAAACAACAGCCAACACTACACGATGGATGATGATTTTGATTCTCCCGACAGTGACGGACACGCCTCGATCCCGTCGCCCACCGACACTTCTTTCAACATTAGCCACGGTAAGCCCACCTACTTTCCGACAAATAGAGAGGGTGGGTAGGAAGCTGATTCTCGAAAAGCTCTTCAGAGCGCAAGAGTGTGGCCACCAACCTCATCAGCTAGTCCGTCCTCCGGCGACGAAAATGATGAGTCGCCAATTGTGGTGTTCCGCCGTCGCAACTCCAAAAAGACAAAGCGGGTGCTCTCAAGTATAGTCGATGCATCTCCCAATACGACAACACCTTCGAGGGTTCTGAGGCCGGCAAACTCGAATGACCCCCCATTGTCCACACCTAAGCAGAACTGGTCAAAACGGAGTTCGGATAATTTGAGTCCCCAGCTCGACATGTCTTCCGACGAGGGCGATGACATCGTTCAAAGTGACGAACAGCGATATGACGGCGGGGACGAATCGGATAGCTCTATTATTGTGCCATCCACCTCCGAAGCATCGACCCCACACCCGGAATCAACACCCGATACTCAAACAGGCCTATCGAAGAGGGTGGCAGTGCGTAAGCCTCGAAACAGCCCTACGAAGCACCAATCGCCGACGCGGAAATCCGGATCTCCTTCAGCGCCAACCAATCGTTTCTCCGGCGAGCAGCACGAAGTTTCCAGTGATGATAGCGAGGAAGATACGATGCTTCCAGCACTATCGCCAGAGAGCGAGGACCAAACGAAGAAGCGGACTGCTACAGGCAACTCTACACCTGCACATCGACGGAGCACCGCTGGGGGAACAGGCGCAATGCTGCCGCCTGATACACCGGAGAGCTTGGAAGATAAACCGCAGGTGCAGAACCAAAAGCGAACGGCGTCAGAGATGTCAACAGCTAGTGTCATGCGAAACGAGATCTTCGAGGAAATTGCCCCAAGCATAACCGGAGATAGGATATCGCAAGCTCCGGAGCCCGTCTTACCAGAACCGCCGACTCGTCGGAGGGTGTCGTTTGGAAATCTGGGACTGCCTGACACCTCCGAAGAGGGTGCGGCAGACAGTATGGACAAGATTTCAGGCAACTCGTCGGACTCGGCCATACCTCAGACCCCACCAAATAAGAACATACCGAGAAGAAAGCTCATTCAGGCAAAAGAGGCGCCATCAGGTTTCTCTTTCAAGCGCAACACCACCTCGAATGCAATCTCTCCCATCAACCTCAACAAAGGAATGTTTGCTTTGGGGACAAAGCCTGGCAATAAAAGAAAAGAAGCACATTCAACTGCACTCCCACGTTCTTTATCTGGCACTGGAAGACCTGCCACATCCCCCGAGAGTTCAGGGTCCAACGTTACCGACAAGGACCACGAAACCAAATCTCAAGCGACTACAGACGGTAATATCTTCGCAACTCCACACCATCCCTATCGCAATTTCGATATATGGAGACTGAAGAATAATAAATTAGCACGCCGAGCCTCTATGTCTACTCCACCATCGGCTTCTGTCGCATCAACACCAGATTCTGAGGTCTTCTCGAAAGGTCTCCCTTCGCCGCTTCCTAGCGATTTTAGGGTATCGCGCGAGCATCGTGGGGAACGACCTCATACTACTACGGACGTTGTCGGCGCCGATCATATCTTTGAAGAGCCATCGCTTGGAAACGAGGATTTCAGGCCGAGAGAGAGGAGTAAAAGCAATCCGCTTGACTTTGTACCCGGGTCTATTCAACTCAATGATAGACCCTCAAGACATCTTTTCGACGCCGACAGAGTAGAGAAAGTTAAAGATGTTGCGCCGGGCTCTGCTGGGACTAGCGGCGAACCAGACAGGAAAGAAGGATCTTCAACAGTTGGTGATACTTCAAGTGAAACTGCAAGCGACGCTACCCCAAGGCTGCGTGTTCTTGAAGTTAGGGATAGTAAACCAAATTCTTCAGAAGATGAAGGGGATCAGCCTTCCAAAAACACCAAAAACAACAGGTATTCAGCTCCAAAGCATGTATCCCGGTGATCTATGGCTGATACAACGGTTAGGGACGATAAAGCCGGTCATCCGTGGTCTGCTTTCTCTGAAACTTCCCGGTCGACGACACCCTCCTATGAACCGGGTCAAGCCACCATGGAAGAGAAAGACACTGAAGACATGTTTAACTCTCAGCTACATATGGCGTCGTCATCCCACGATGGAAGCCTCAGGCTTGGAGACGTGGAAGTCAGGGTTCAAACGCCCAACTCCGTCCGAGGAGACGAATCCGGGCTGCAGGACGATCCGGTGTCTATGCGCCGTCACATCGTTGAATTGAGGCAAACTCTCAACCAAGCTCTAAAGAAGGACGAGGAGCAGCGAGAAAAGATTCAGAAACTTAGTGACACTGTTGGGCAGTACGAGGATGAGTACAGGGCAGTACACAACGATGTGGAGTTGCACCGCCAGAGGGTCCGGTTTCTCGAAAAACAAGTGGTCGAATTCCAGGCAGATGTGACAAGGCATCAAAAGGGGTTCGAAGGCTCGCCGGTCGCGCCCCAAGTCCACAAATACACCCTCAGGATTGCCGAACTTCAAGCACAGATAGATAGCCTCAAGGCGGAGAAGAATCAACAGGTCGAAAATCGCGAGCAGGAGAACGAGGAGCGTGAAAACACTATCCGACATCTCCGAGCAGCCCTAGACCAGCAAGTCAATTCAACCATCAACGAGCCGCTCCAGAAGAGGATCGTTGAACTTGAGCACAAACTCCAGCTGGAGAGGAAGGCGAGTAAAGAGAAAATCAACAACACCGAAAATAAATATAAGGAGTTGCTCGCCGAACAAGACGGGATGATCAACCACCTTCAAGCGGAGTTGGACGAATATGCCAATGCCATGCCAGTGGATCCCGGTGACCGCACCTCCCGGATCTTCGACGCCGATGATGCCGGTGGGTGGATAGATGAGAGATCCCAAGATATGAGCCAGTTCTTTGAAGATAGTCTTGATCATATCCTCACCCAGATCGGCGGCGTTACCGAGCTCGATAATTTCGATGAGGCTGCGGAGGAGGCGGAGAAGAGCCTGAGGTATCTGGCATCCAATGCTGGGTATGATGGCCTCAATAGGGCCGAGCTCGCTGCATTCGGGATTCAAAACCTGAAAGATGAAAACACCATGTACAAGTCTCTACACGCCCAGAGCGAGCAGAGAGTAAAGGATCTTTCGCAGACGAACAAGTCGCTGGTCCAGGAGGTAGAGTCTTTGAAATCGAAAATTCAGCAACTAGATGCCCAAAACGCTGCGCTGCTGTTGGAGACCTCAGAGGGCCGTGCGGCAGTCGAAAGGGTAGAGGAGGAAGCCACACAGCTCGAGCAACGCCTTAAGGAAAACGCTCAGGCCCTGGAGAACGCGCTGGTGGAAAGCAAAAAGTCACACCATCTTGATGAACGGGTCCGCGATCTCGAGGCACAACTGGTAGCCCTCGAGCAGTCGTATGCGCAAGCGCTGGATGAACTGGAGAGACAGAAGGTGCAAACTGCCGAGGCCGAGAAGATTGTCAAGGAACAACAGGAGCGTTTGGTGTTGAGCCAGAAGCAACTGCGTGAGTCCGAAGGCCACCTGGCTGAGATTGAGGCGTTCAAACAACGAACTTCCGAACTTCTCAAGCAACTTGCAACCGTAGAAAAGAACAGCAAAGACCGAGCCATGGGGCTCGAGCAACAAATCGAGGACCTCCTAGCTGCCAAAGATATACTAACCAAAGAACGCGATACCGCCCGGAAATCCGCCAGCCATGTCGGCGAGGCATCAACCATGATTAAGGACCTGGAGAGACGCATCGCAACGGCGAATGCACAGCTTGACAAGTTCCGGACCGAAAAGACCGCCCTCGAAGCGTCCACCCAAAAAGCGGAAACGGAGGCTACTCAGGCTCGCTCGCGCTTCAACGTTCTCCTCCATGAGAGCGCCGAGAAGGAGAATATTTGGAACAACGTCAAATCCACGCTTCATGCAGAACTCGAGCAGAAGACGAGGGACCTTCACCACGCCGTCGAGCCCTACATCAAGGGATTTCAGCGCATCGCCGCTGAGGTTGACGAGTACGCTCCTGAGCGCGAGAGCGATAAGCAGCTCTTCGATAAGTTGCGATTGGAACTGGAAGAGGAAGGTGTTGCCGATGTGGATACAGTCGCTAGCATCGTTGTCGGCCTTCGGGCGCTTGACGAGGTCATCGACGGTCTCGATGGACAGCAGAACAGTCTCCAGGAGAAGAACCAAAGGCTCAAAGCTGCCATCAGAAAATGGGGTGCTGAGCATACTAAGGAGAAGACCAAAGTTGAGGGACTCAAGAAGCAGGTTAATGAGCTGACTCTGAAACTCAAGGCGGAGAAGAAGCAGAGCGATGAGAAGATAGGACAGCTTATCTTGGCTCTGCGAAGGTAGGCGAAGACAAGGCTGAAGGGGGAGGGGGTTTGAGTTTGATTTCTTCTTCTGCATCTGTGTTGGAGTTTGGCGTGCTTGTTCCCTTTACTGCTATGGTGCATAATCTTTGGCCGGCAGAAGAATATTGCTTCCTTCTTTTATTTGGTTTGCTGGGTTCTTCTTTACTGTCTTCATCTGGGCCTGACGCATATGCCATTTTTCTTACCTTCTGGGCTGTCTATATGCTGGTTTACATCAACGGATGTGTGCACTAAATTTGCTTGATAGGTTTGGGTCATCGATCAATTTCTCCCCCAAGCGTATTCTAGAGTAGGTATGATACAACCAAAAGTAAAAGCAAATCCTTCTATCATTTTCACCATCTCCCTCTCTACTTTTTTCCTTAGACAGTCCCCTCCTGATCCTCTTCCTCTTCATCTAGAAATCCCGTCGACTCCCCCCCAATGTCTGTATACCACCAGAATTGCACAAAAATAATCAAATCTAACAGCAACGTCCCAGCGCTGCCCAACAGCCAGGAAGCATTCACCATCACATAGCGCCCATAATCCCTTCCATTTTCTCCACCCCCGTCGACATTCGCAAGGATGCTGAGCACATAGGTCGCGTTCCCGATCACAGCGAACATGAAGGATAGTACGCTGACACCCTCGCACGAGCGTCGGCGGTGGTTCAGAAGGATCTGCGGGATTCGCGAAGCCAGGTATAGGAACGCGCAGAGGTAACCGGAAATCTGGCCGACTGGAGAGAACTCGATATGGCTGTCGTCGCCGCCGCTGTGCCCCGGCAAGGAGAAGGGGGATAGAAGGTAGCCGAGAACGCCAGCGAAGACGACAGCCAGGATCGCAGTGGTATTAACGAGGATCGAGTTCCAGAGTGCCTGTGGCGCTGGCGTCGTAAGGCCGTCGTCGTCGTCATCGCCGTCTTTGGCTGCAAGCAACGGGTCCTCCTCCCCGTCCTGCACGCTTCCGACGTTCAGTCGGCGGTAGTAAAGACACTGTCCCAGCAGTACTATATCGGCGAGTGTATAATAAACCGCGAGAATGATCTGTCCACGCACTCCCCCCCCCCCTCCCACTGGGGGGGGGGGGCCATTCGGTCAGTCCAGTCCAGTCCCCCACAAACTCTTCCCACCGCCGGCAGCAATATCCTAACCCACCATGGTCGGCAAAACCCCCTGCACCACCGTGCCGATGATATTGAACACATCGCCGAGCAGCCAGATGATGAGGAACGCGAGACTCAGCCCGTCGCCGGACCCGCGCCGGAAATTCTGCAGGATCTGCGGCGTGAACACGACGATCCAACACGCTATGCTGACACTTCCCGTCACGCCGCTGAGCGCCGCTAAGCTCAAGGTCAGGCCCTGGGTGGGCGGGAACATCTTTCTGGGGGTGCTGGAAGCGTGGAGGGGCGGACGGGAGGAGGGGAGATGAGGAGGGGGTGCGTTGAGATAGGTATGGTGGACGATGGCGACAGACCTGGGGGCACGGCCCTATGGGAGGGGGGAAAATTTCGATATGTACGTAGCATGGAAAAAGCCTAGTTCGGTATGGCGGCGCCATCTGGGGCAAGGAACAGGGTTGCAACGGCAATTTTGCGGGGGCGGTTGATCGACACCTTTGCATGACGACCATGAGATGAGATTATTGGGATGAAATGTGCGTGTGTATCAGACCAACAAGCGATGAATCGGATTCATTATCAAAGCATTCAAACGTACAAAATAGTGTGTGTACAGCGTAAAGCATAATAAACCCCCAACTCCATGCAGTTTTTGCCAGCCACATGAATGAACTATCAATCGTATCCACACACCTATTCACCCCACTTTTTGGCCACCATTCCATCTGCATTCTTGTAAGTCCGATGCTCCTCCAGGCAGAACAAGAAAGACAAACTCACCGGGAGGACTGGTCTCAACCTGGGCCTTTCCAACCTCCGACCAGTTAGTACTCAACGCCGTCCCATTGCTTTCGATGTAGCTCTTCATCATCGCCCTCCTCGTGTCTTCATCTGCGTCCTTGTACAACTTCTTGAAGAAGGTATTGACCGGATCGCCACCGTCGTCGCTGTCGTATTCCGGCTCCGTCCCGTTATTCGCGCCCTTACCCTTCCCCTTGTCCTTAGATTTGGCAGAGAGATCGCGCGCAAGTTTATCCCAATCCTTTGTTCCGGTCTTGGAAGAGGATGGATACACGGGTTTGTCCTGCTTGGTAGCCTCCGCCTCTTTTTCGGCCAGAACTTCGTGCTCCCCTTCGAGGTCGGCCCATCTTTTGTTGGGGTTGGCCTTTTGGAGTGTAACTTCGACCTTGGTGGAAAGGATCTTGAAGTTCGATCCGGTAATGTCAACGGAATCCCACAGCGGATCGATATCAAAAGTGAAGTCACCACCAGAAGCAAGTGGGAACGATATCGAGAGCTAGCGATCCCATGAGTTATTAAGCGAAGTTTTCACTGTAGTACGAAAGGTGGAGGGCAAACCGTCTTGCTGTTGATGTCGATAGAGGCCTTGTCTTTCGGAACGTGCTTGGCGTACAGAGTCAGCACGACTAGTGTTGGCGTCTGGTACCACTCGTGACGGATCTTATCGGAAGGCGTGGAAGCTCCAATGACAGGCTGCTGAGGCGGGGCGGCAACCGCGACAGCAGAAGCGGCCGTAGTCGGCGACGTCGAAGCGGACGAAGCATTGGAGGAAGTCGCACCACCACCGCCGACCGGCAGCTTTTCTTTGCCCTTCTCCGTAGTCGAACCGACAACCTTCGTCTGCGCCTTCGGCACTTCCACCTGCGGGATCGCCGTAACCGTAACCTCACGTGTAACATCATCTTCATCCAGCTTTTCCAGCACCATCTCCAACTTCCTCTTCCAAACACCGATCATATTTTTCTCCGTGACGGTTGCACATCTGGACCCCGCCTCGGAGAAGCAGAATCCCGCGTCGCCGTAGCGGCCGAGAAGGTGCAGGGCGATGGCACGACGGAGTTGAGCGGTTCCTATCAACTCACGTTTTCCGCGGCGATGTGCGAGAAACACAGCTAGCTCTGCATCGCGAAGGGCGAGTTCGTACTGGGCGGATCGTTGGTAGGCGATGGAGCGCTTGACGTAGTAGTCTGGAGCTTCCGGATTGATGGCAAGAGCTTGTGAGTAGAGCGAAATCGCCTCTGGGTAGTTGGAGATAGTGAAAGCTTTGAGGCCCTGCTCAGCGAGAGTCGTTGCTGACGCCATCGCGCGTGCGTTGTGTTGGTTGGTACGTGTTCGTGGAGGTGGATTGGGGGAGTTGGGGTGGGAAAGGTGCTTGACGAATGACCGGTATTTAGTGGGGTAGTTGGGTATAACCAAGGGTTTGGCACTGTCACACGGCCTTAAAGAAAAGTAGTCGTCTGTTCTAGAGGGTTCTACACTGTGCATCAGTAACAAGGGAGCTTGAAATTAGCTGCGACACGAAAGAAATGCGGGACATGACGATTGATTGGGTTGACTCCATGTAGTCTAGAGTAGAGTATCCAGCTGTCCATTCTCGACCAATGCGAGTAAGAAATATGACAATGACTGCGAAATGAAGACAAAGACAAGCACAGATCCGTCCGTGCGATAAAAAGAAAAAGAAACGGAACGTTGCAAGCAGTATTCATAGCGTATACCGCATGCAGTTCATCGACGCAACCCATTATCTCATCAGAAGTTCTACGACCGAACCGACAAGCACAGACGCGAAAAGCTATCAAGAGGTCGTCTAGTTTAGAAGATCGTCCCATCCGACAAAATCATGATCGGAGGCTCCTTGGTGTTTGGCCTAGACACTTCCGCCAGCTCTCTACCGCCCTATACAACAGTCAGATCCGCTCCGCAACACAACAGAGAAGGGGTTCCGCATTACCTTCCAGGTACCAGCCTCCAGCATCTGCGCCAACGTTAATCCATCGGAGTCACCCAGTCCGAGTCTCTTGTTTACTTCGTCGAGAAGTAGGTCCAGGAATCCCAGAGTTACAGCTCGCCATTCGACGATAACATCGTCATCTGGAGTGAACATTGGAACGACCTCCATGTTCGGTTGTCCCGCTCTCTTGGCATTCTCGTTGTACTTGTCAATGCCGCGCTTCGCTTGGTGCGGCTTAAGGGTCAGCAGGCCAGTGTCGATAAGCAAGCCGCCATTCCGGTACTCGGGCAAGCCGGTAAGCAGTTGCTCGCCCACGAACATGATACCCATCAGCTTCGACATCGGCACCAGCAACGAGTACGTGAGCCACTGAGTGAGTTTGTGGAATGGAACAATGCGTTCCCAACCAGGCGCAGGGGGCATCGAAGAGCACGGCCAAGAATCTCCGAGAGAAATGCCGTCGAACTGAGTACGCGACTGAGGCCAAATAGGCGCCAGGCCGTCCATGAGAACGGACCACAACGTGGGAATAGTAACAATCGAGCTAGCGCCCGACTTCTTGGTTGTCGGGTGTTGGAGAAGGTAATCTGGACATGGTGTCAGCACAGCCCATCGGTGTATTGGTTGAAACATACCCAGCATGTTTCCTGGGCGTCCATCCACGCCGAAGAGCTTTTGGTTATCCATCGCCTCTCCCAGCTTGATCAGAAGAGAAGACCGTCCCTCTAGACCTTCAATGGGATTCTCCCTCGAAACCTGAAGTCCAGTAGCGAGTTTCTCCACGGTCAATCGCTTGAGAGCCATGCCTGTTGGAGATTATGAGAATGGCAGATACTAGCATATGCTCCAAGGCTCAACTCACCGTCGACCTGATCCTTCTGCCCAAGGTTGCTCGAGAACAATCCCTGAGTAAACATCTCCAAACTCGCAACTGCCAATCCCTCACTTCGTCTGTAAATCCTACCATTGCTCGCCTTGTACTGCCAGTTGTTTCCAGCTCCGGCGTCTAGCAATACGGACACGAGGAAGAGGTCGAGCAATCGTCTCGTACGCTCGGTCACGTCAACCCCAGCCGGCCATGATTTCATGAGGTTGTCAATCCTCGGCGTTCCACCGACATCGAAGTGCTGCCACCGACCGTGCGGAGGAATGGTATGAAAGTCGGGAGCATAGTCTCTCTGAAGCGGTGGTGTCAGTGTAAACACCCACCCTCACAAGCAGTGCAGACACTGACCTTGATGATCGAAACAACGTAATCAGCGACTTCCGGGAACCTTGACATGTCAACGGTGAAGTTGGTCAATTGGTCCTTTAGCGCCGCATCAAGCACGAATCGTGACCTCTGCCGAACGGCGTGTATGCTTCTCAGATAGCTGGAGGGGTCCAAAGCTGGGTCCGGCGCCGGGGGCAGGTCGGCATTGACTGCTGGGATCGATGGCAACGACCCAGTGAACCCCTGAGTGTAAGAAGTAGTTGGTGAGTTCATTGATCCGCTGGCCACTGAAGTTTGGGATCCTTTGCGTCCGCTTCTGCCGATGTTGTCGTTGTTGATTGAGTTGGCTCTTGACGATGATTTCTTGGAGAACAGGCCCATCTTATCGGAGTGTATTGGGACGGCTGACGCTGCAGTTCTGGCTGGTTGATTTGCTGTCCGATGGCGGAGGAGGCGACGGGGGGGGGGGGGGGGGGGGGGGGGGCGAAAGTGGAGGACGAAC
>Ga0307516_10000040_pt1 | contig 145663 bp, 226 predicted proteins | sample 19_EM_MG_FD_203310 | JGI IMG/M metagenome (GOLD analysis project Ga0307516, IMG submission 203310) | Populus trichocarpa ectomycorrhiza microbial communities from riparian zone in the Pacific Northwest, United States - 19_EM | ecosystem: Host-associated > Plants > Roots > Unclassified... | reverse complement strand
TATTTGTGACCGCGGTCGAAGCGTACTTCTACGTAATTCCAAGTACAAGATCTGGGATCCTCTATGTCTCCAAGGTGGATTCAACTGGACAGGGGAAGAAGCCCTCCCCCACAAGCACGATTGTCAAACGGCTCATCCATTTTTACGTCAGTCCCGACACGCGGCCCAATCTGGGGGGGACAGACGGCCAGGCAGAATACGTTTGGGTACACGTTTTTGCGCGGTCCCAGGGCCAATACCTTTTTCCGAATTCCGCAGATTTCTACGGAAAGAAACCACTGAGCGACGTTAGGCTCTGTGCGTGGTGGAAAGCAGCTCTCTCGAGCGTTGCCGGTCAGTTGTCGAGGCAGGCGGGTGGGAAGGAAGGAGAGAGGGTGAAATTATGGCATGTTCTTCCGGGGCTGAACGAACTCGAGGCCTTCCAAGCCCTCAGGTCGGCATCGATCAACTTCAACCCGTCATCCAGCTCCGACCCGTCGTTGGCCGTGTGGGCTTACGGGCATCCCTCTACTCAAAAACTCGATGACGTGGATTCCATTCCTCTTCCTTGTCCAGCTGAGGGCAAAGGGGGGACGTTGGGGGGTGGTTTCAACCTCGGCCGGTTTATCCCATCTTTCGAAGACGACCCGAAAGCGAGGTTCTTGGACGAGATCGCACACACAACGAATTCAGACGTTATAAAGTCTCCCGTCCGAAAGAAAGTGAAGAAGGCGGTGGACGAAGACGTTCACGAAGTGGAAAAGAAGGACAGCTCGCAGACGGGTGAACTGGAGAAGGTGACGCCAGGAGAATACTGGGAGCGCATGTCATTTCGGCAGGAATGCGTCGCTGGGATCATCACTGGGTTTTTCGCCATGGGATACGCCAGCCCACGGACAAGAGCAGGTATCGGGGGATCAGATCCCTCGATTTTCGCACCCCGGCCGGGGCAGGTTTCGTCGAACGTCACCAAGCGAGTAATGAACTCCCTGATGACGGGGATAGAGTTCTCGACTGTTGACAGGGCTGTTCGCGGAACCGAAACGCTAGAGGGTGCGATCAAGGGAATGTGTGAATGGATCTCTGTCGGTGTTGAAGTAGGTCCCCCACGCTTACACGAGGAGCAAGGACGGAAGACGCCAGAGCCGACGGAACGACGCGACCACAGTGCGCCGCCTCGTGGCACGGGGCCTGGTGGAGGTTTAGCTGCACCCGAGGTTTCCCCGAACACATTCCCAGAGCCAACCGCCTCGATGGAAACATACACCTCGTGGGTATATGGGTCGGTCTGCGTCGATAATCCCCTCCCCGCGAAACCCCCAGGAGAAAGGGACGGCCCCGACAAGGCGCCAGGGCGGGGGGTCACTGTTTTGGCTGTCCGAAAGAAGAGGAAGAAGGAATAAAGTGGGGGGGGGTCATCAACGCAAGGTACGGGGTGGGTTGAGAATGTATTGAGAGGCGTTGTGCTGAGACGTTTCAGGTGCCAACAAACCGTGGGGAGGTTGTCGGTCAGGATGCAGGACGGAGATGCGGCGGGATGGATTTCCCGTCAGGGGTGATAGATTGTGGGCTGATAGAATACAGGCCGGGTTTACTGCGAAAGAGGGCCGGAGGAATTTGGGGAGGAGTCGCAGAGCGTGTTTACGTTACATGTTACGGATTTGCAACAAGGGCTGGCGTCGCGTACGGGCATACGCAGGATATAACCCACCTCATCGGCGCCCTCTCTTTGCTTTCCGCTTTCTCACCTCTCTCACGACCCCAACGACGGCGACGACGAGACTACGACGACGACGACGACGACGGCCGTCCACCTGCCGCGATTGTCATAGCAGCCGCGAATTGTCGATCTCCGGAAGCCGCCAAACACGTTCCCCTGATACTCCCTCCCCTTGACGACGACTACCTCATTCACGAGCCTCACCTCGACCGACGTTCTTCCCCCCCTCCCTCTCCCCGTCGTCCACGGCGTGCACGATGGCCAATCGCTCGGACGTCGCCACACATCCCCAGATGTCCCTCCCGTCTTTCTCCCAGGCCTTCAGCTCCTCTTCCATCAACAGCATATCGAATAACGGCAACTCTCTGCCCCCTATCAACTCAAGGTCACGTCCCAGCTCGCCTCCTTATCACCTCCGTCGCGTCAACACGCCACCCCCTGAGGAGGAGTCCGCTCGCGTCACTGAGCAGTCGAGGAACCTCAGGAAGAGGACGTTTGCAGAGGCATCAGCTTCACCTCCTGATAGACAGGGACAGTGCGTTTCGTGTTCCTTCGCTCCTTGGTTTCATATCCCTAATACTCTCCCTCTCCTGGCTGCAGGCCGCCGTCACCTACTATGGTCAGGGTAAAGTCGGAGCCGGATCACGATGACCATGGTAGTCAGCCCTCTTCCTCGGGCTCGAACCACAGGCCCTATCAGCAGTCGTGGAAGGCTGGCACTTCTGGCGTGGAGGCCTCGAGTTCATCAACCTCAAAGCCCCAAGCCCCTTCCCCCACCAAGCGACGACGCGTTACGATCAGCGGGATTAATACTGATGTCAAGCGTCCCTCCTCATCAGATGCCAACACTCCGATCTCGCCAGTCGTCATTGGTTTCAATCTCGCACGGGAAGATTCCGCTGCAATCGAGCAGGTCAGGTCCATGCTCAACGTCAAGCTCCAACAGAAAGCCTTGATCGAACAGAGGCGTAATTCCACCGCCGGCCTGACCAGCCCCATGGTCAACACCACACCGACAATACATATCGCCAACGTAAACGGTTCTGACACGCGGATGAGCAATTCCCGAAGGCATTCGATGGTTCCTGTCCATCGAGAACCTCCCCCTCCCCCCCCGCCTCGTAATCCCAGTCCGCCCCCATCCTTTCCTCAATCTCAACCACCGCCCCAGGTTCCGTCCCAGACCCAGCCGCCCTCACATCCTCCACAGACGCAGACTTCGCTCCACGAGATTTCTCTCGCTCGTCAACCAGACAGCTTCGGACGACGGCGCGCGAGCAGATTAGGGATGAAGCCTAAACCCGCAGATATTTTGATCAGTCCTCGTGAGACCAACAACGATCAAATACCAACGTCTATCATGAGCGCACCTGCTCACAATACACGATTTTCGATGGCCTTGCCGAGTTTACCTCCAGCTATGGCTGGCCAGACTGTGCCCCGCGTAACCTCCAGTGTTGTGCCTCCTACTCCTACCAGGCTCGGCGGCCCCAGAACTGCCATTCCGAACCTTGGCCCCACGAACACCGCCAGCCGACGCTCCCCCAACCACCAGGTCCCAATCTCCTCCAACCTGATCCCGCAGACCCCTTCATCTTTGAAGTTCAATTCCTCGGAAAAAAATGCGTTCCTCGCGCCATTCGAGAAGTTCTACGACTCACTTGCCGATTCGAAGCAGCTGAAGGATTGGTTGGGACAACAACTGCAAAAGTCCAACATGCTTGTCAACGCTCTCCAGAAAAGCGATAAGCTGGAAGAGGTGGTCGAGGCTATGGTCGAGAAAAGGGTGGCTCCCATGAGAGAGGAGATGTATGGGCTCCACCGGAGGGTCGAGGAATTGGAGCATGCCTTGAGGGTTTCCTCCTCCCAGGGTTCAGGATCGGTAGCGCTGAGTCAATCTGGCTCTACTGGCTATGCGAAAGGGAAAGGTAGAGGACCGGAGCCAATCGTTGCAGAAGCAGCGGAGTCGTACACATTTCCACCACAACCAGCTCCATCAGAAGTTCGCTTGTCCGCCAAACCCGACTTCGTCACCAGGAAGATTTCGCCATCGAACTCGCCGAATTCCCAAACGGGGTCGCCAGTTCCATTCCACGACGGTCGAAGGCTTTCTGTGTCTTCCGTCAGGTTCGAGAGGCGACCCTCCCCTCCGCCCACCACGGAAAGGAGCCAGAGTCACGGGACCGTCCCTCCACTTCTCTCATCCGGGCCGAGTGGTCCGAAGTCCGCCAGGTCACCAATCAACTCGAAGGCGCCTCTGCCCAAGCCTGAGACCCAGCGCCACCATTCACATCCTTCCCCGTCGTCTGGTGGTCAACAACAGTCTTTACCAGCAAAGAAACCCCTCGGAACGGCGGACAAACGACGCGAGTTGCATGACCTCGTGGAGGAGGAAACGAACGGTAATGGCTCTCGATCAAACACTTTGCTCTTGTCTTCCACGAGAGAAACCAGAGAGGAAGGCGGGTCAGCAGGAAGGAGGGAGTTGATCAGCATGGTTTCGCAAAGGAGCAGGAGATATTCCAGCTCATCCGAAGACGCTCCTTGAAGGAATGTGAAAGGGTCTCTTTCCTACGTTTCTGGCACTCTAACCTTTCATTGCATTGCTTTCCCCGCCCTTCTCTTTCGCTCTGTTGTATCACCACGGTGCTTTCCCACCCTTCTCTCACTCCATCTACTGTCCCGGCACGCTTATCGCAGTTGACTTTTTTCACACCACACCACTTTTACTCATTTCACCCCTTCCGCCGAGTCTGTCGTTATGTTTCTCCTTTGCAACGCTTTGCACTCGTGTCAAAACGGCCTTTTTCTGTTTACGAGCCACGATGATGAGGTACATGTATAGTCTTTTGCTTACCGGTTCCCCCGTGCTTGTGTTCTTTTTCCGGGCTTGTTTGTTCCTCGGACTCAGTCACCTGTATATATCTCGAGCCCGTTGCTGGGCTTTCCCTGCACACGCAGAAATGAGGCGCGCCCATAGGTTGCCCTTTTTAGAGGAACACGTGGATCACGCTTCCTGATACCGAGAGGGGGGCGGTGGTTTGTGGAATCAAACGAACAGCAGGGACGCGTCGTGATTCGAAGGCGAGACGCGTTCAGCGCCAGATAAGACGCCGTCAGAAACGCGTCAGGGAATTGTGCCACACCGCTATCGGACGGATCAGGCAAAATTAGCTTAGTCAGCATTGATTGCGTCCTTTCCCCGATTCGATCCGAAGAGAGCCGGGAGGGTCTTTCTCAAACCAGACCTTCAATCTTTCAACGCCGCGGTCAAAGTCGGGGCAAGTTTGCGCACCGTGACAGGGCCCAAGTGGTGTGGTAGCGGCGGGGCAAATTGGGGGCAGGAACGGGAGGGGGTGAACCGAGTACAGAATGTGATGGTCCGTGCGGATGCTGATTGATTGTGGTTATGAGTCAGAATTCGGTCGGAGCTTCGGGGTTTGAAATATGTAGTATAAAAGGATCTTCAGATCAGCCATTCGGAAAATTCCCTCCTCCCTCCCGCGGGATCTCGTTGTTGGTTGTCACTCCTGCCACTCGCTTTAGAAATTCGACCATGTCTTTTGCGTTGCCCGCCCGTCAGGTCAATTTTGGTCGCTCTCACTTCTCCGCTCAGCAACAGCAGCAGTATCTCCAGCAACAGCAGGCGCTCCAGCAACAACAACAACAACCTCCCACTTCAAAGGTCCAGCCATCTAATGGCCTGGCGCTCCCATCTTCGTCGACCCCCAATCCTTATCTCGCTCCCCCTGCCCCAACCTTATCCCTCCCTGGACCCTCGACGTCGACGACACCCTCTCAAACTCCCGCCCAATCCACCACTGATGCTGTCACTGGACCCACCACCCAAACCATCGTTCCCACCACACCTGCTCCCCTGACCCTCGAGCAGCAACACATCACCGCCGTAGAGGGCATTGTCCCAACCCTTCAAAACATCGTCGCCACTGTGAACTTGGATTGCCGGCTCGACTTGAAGACCATCGCACTGCATGCAAGGAATGCGGAGTATAACCCCAAGGTTTGTGGTGTGTTTTGACTGCGGTGTCCGAACCGTTCCCACGTTCGTCCACTCCCACAGCGTTTCGCGGCAGTCATCATGAGGATCCGCGATCCCAAGACGACCGCGTTAATTTTTGCGTCGGGAAAGATGGTTGTTACGGGCGCGAAGTCGGAGGACGACTCGAGATTGGCGTCGCGCAAGTACGCTCGTATCATCCAGAAACTTGGCTTCGACGCCAAGTTTTCGGAGTTCAAAATCCAAAACATCGTTGGCAGTTGCGACGTCAAGTTCCCCATTCGTTTGGAGGGGCTTGCGTACAGCCACGGTCAATTCAGCAGTTATGAGCCAGAGGTTTGTACACCTCCGTGTGCTCCGCATACAACGTTTTGATGTTGTTTTTTATCTCAGTTATTCCCTGGTCTGATCTACCGTATGATCAAACCGAAAGTCGTGCTCCTCATCTTCGTGTCCGGAAAGATTGTCTTGACTGGCGCTAAGGTAGGGGCAGATCTCCTCAATCACGACTACGCCCTATCGACCGTTTGGCATGGTTACTTATCATCGCTTTCTCGTCAGGTCCGAGAGGAGATCTACACGGCTTTCAACACGATTTACACCGTACTCTGCGAATTCCGCAAACCCTGATTTTGGGTCGTCGCCGCGCGCTTACTTGAACCCTCTTCACTACCCCTCTCGCATCAGGTCAACCCAGGAACCGTGCCTCCATTCTTTTCCATGCCGTTTCTTCCTGGTTATGGGTTGTTGGCTGACGCGTGCACGATGTCATCGACTGTGTCACGTCCCCGTTTCTTGCGCCGATTTTGGCACGTTTGGAACTTTCATCACGACAAGATACACTTACACAATGCACAAGTAAATATACAACTACAGTAGCTCCTTTCTAGTTCCAATCAACCCTGTATAAATAGCAATTGTAATTCTTTCACCCCATCCGCGAGAGGCAAGCTGTCTGTTCCAAGGTTCCGCTCGGACGTCACCCACACTCTTCATCGATCAGCCATGGTCGCTGGCCCGAGGCGAATGTCCAGCACGAGCATCAAGCGGCAGCTTACAAACCAACAAAAGCGCAAGTGCACAAGGGCGGACCCAACCCAGACCCGTATTCTGCTCGAGAATTACGATACTGAAGCAAGGCCGAGCGCGGAGCAGTTCCTGGATTTGTCGCAGAAAACCAAGTTGTGCGTCGTCGTGATTGTTTTTGCTGCTGTTTCTGATACCGTCGTCTGTCCCCGCCCCTGTGCTTTTGTGTGTTCTTTCCCAACGCTCGTTGAACCCCCTCGTAGACCTGTCGACTGGATCAAAAAGTGGTTCGTACGAAAGAGAACGGCGGATAGCAAGAACAAGCCTCCCGCCCCTGCTGAGCCGACCTTCGCGGAAAACGGGCCCCCAGCCAACGATGGCCAAGCCCTCGGACACGCCCACTCAAAGTTCTGGGGCATGGATTCATTTGCTGCTGCAGACTCGACGAGTTTCTCTCCCTCTGTCGGACGTATCCCAAAGTTCTATGGTCATCGCAAACACGGCCTCCCGCCCGTAAACGCAGATGACTCCGCTACTGACTCTCGAGAAAACGAAGAGAGGGTGATCTCGCCCCCAGGAAGCGGCTACGGCTATGCGGCCCCGTTGGATTCTGTTCTCGCTCGCGAAAGCGCGGAAATCGCCACAATGGCCAGTTACAACCTACGGGAAGTCTTACTAGGAGCGGACGCATTCACTGGATACGTTTCACCCTCGGCGAACGGGAATATGCTGACGACACCTCCCCCTGGGCACCCCGACGTTCGCCTTATGGTTGACGACCCTGAACCCACTTTGCTTCTTCCCGCGGCCCTCTCCCCAGAACCTTCTCCGTATCCTGTCGGCCTCTACGAAGAGCGCTCCGCAACCGTTACCGAATCGGAGCTCACCCCGATAAACCACCCTTTCGCCTCGGTACCTTCTCCCCTCGACACGATCGATGACCTTTTCGCGGCCTCTGCGGGCCACGACTTCATTCCGACTACGTCTGACGATTTGGAACTCGGCGCTTTTGGCTCTACGACTGGGTGCCTGGACTCAGACCTCGGCTCATTGCCCGGTTTTTCGAACCCTCCAGACTATATGGTGAACATCCTTGACGAACACTCTGCGTTCTTTGAGAGCCTTCTTTCGCAAACAAAGCAGGATCCGGTCGGCGACTCAACTGACGCGGCCAACCGTAGCAACCTTCTCGGTATCGACTTTTGTTTGGGAGCCGGTGCGGATCATTTCGCCTTCACATTAACTGGGTTTGAATTCTGTGAATAGCACCAACGGCCACCGGACATGAACTTGAAAGCGCTCTGAGGCTGTCTCTCGTGAATTTTGATGATACATATGATCCGACTGTGGCCATGCCGGGTTTTGGAGGATTTGATGGTTGCGCGAATGTCGATGACGTCAAGGAGGTGGTAGAGGGTTTGGATTCAGATGATGGGTGTTGGGTGGACGCGTTCGATACGATGTTAGTTTGAAGGACGGTTTGTAGCCTGATTAGAAAAGTTGAAGTGGGAATACGATCGCGGCCAAAGTCGGAAATGGGATGATCTGATTCGTTTTATTTCACAACCTCTTTCTCTCTTCCGTCCAGTCCTCCAGCACAACATTCCGCCCCGGTCTGCTCTCTTTCGCAACCGAACCCCCGCGATTGGGCGCGGGGATAGAAAATGCCAGAGAAAAGGAGGGAATGGACAGCTAACAGCATGATTGGTGAATCCGTCTCTGATCGTTTCCCGCAACCCGCGTTGCGTATGCTTACTTTCTCTTGCCCTCGAACATCACACGACAGCTGGAGCGGGAGGTGGTTTGGTGGCGAGTATCGCAACTTGCCCTCTGGACGTGATCAAGACCAAGCTGCAGGCTCAGAGGTACTCGCAGGGACAGAAGGGCTATGAAGGCGTTATCGGTTCGTGCTCGCTCATCCCTTGCTCCTTTTGTCTTCGTGCACCCCTCCCTCCTTCTCTCTGCCGACGACCCAACCTGTTTACGCGTTCACGCAACACACGAACTGAAACAGACCGGTTGAGCACAGACACCATCAAATCCGTCTGGAGGTACTCGGGCTTCAAGGGTTTCTACCGCGGGCTCGGTCCAACAATGCTAGGTTACCTACCGACATGGGCCATCTATTTCGCGGTTTACGACGGGATCAAGACCACCTTCGGGGAAGTTCCGCTTGGAGTTCAGGCTCCCCCAACCCCACCCGCACCCAAACCCGGAGGCCCTGTGGTTAAGGAGGATGGCAGGGAAAAGGAGAGGGTGTTGTATCCGGCTGCTCAGCCAAAAGGTTACCAACCAGTGGTGAGGGAACACCCTTGGGGGCTGCATATAATGTCTGCGATGATCGCTGGGGCAGCGAGCACGACGTGTACGAACCCGCTGTGGGTCATCAAGACAAGGTTCATGGTGCGTTTCACCAGCAACGCTCAGGTGGCATCCTTCGACCTTACTCTCTCTCCATTCAGACTCAAACATGGGACGAGCCGCGGTACCTGCACACACTTGACGCCGCCAGGACAATATACCGGTCAGAAGGTATCAGAGCCTTTTACCGCGGTTTGCTCCCAAGCCTCTTGGGTATCGCACACGTAGCCGTCCAGTTCCCGCTTTACGAGCAGCTAAAGATATGGGCGCGTAAGTTGATTCTCCGGGACTTTCACGGGCACGCGATTCTGAATCATCCGCATGTAATTCCTAGAGGGTCCCTCGGAGGCCCCGCTTCCACCGCGGGCAATCCTCCTTTGCTCTGCAATCGCGAAGATGACAGCTTCGGTAGCGACGTACCCGCACGAAGTCGTTCGAACCCGGTTACAGACGCAGAAACGACCGTTAGCAGACGACATGTCATCGGACGGGATGGTGAAGCAGCATTCTCGGCGAGGGGTGATCTACACTGCGAAGAAGATTGTGATTAAAGAGGGTTGGTCGGGGTTGTACAAGGGACTGAGCGTGAACCTGATAAGGACGGTGCCAAATAGCGCCGTCACGATGCTAACGTACGTGGTTCGACCCTTTTGCGCAGGTTTATTCCGGTTAACGTCCAATATAGGTATGAACTATTGATGAGATACCTCTCTACGGTATGGTAATTCACAGCTTGGAGCGCGCCACAAACCCGGCCCTGCTCCTTATACCACTACCCTCACCCACCCCCTCTCATTACCTGTATCATCCCACATCGTCAATCCACGGTCTCCCTCTCATCCTCTGCTAGCTTTCTTTAAACAGGTGTATCTTATAATACCTCGCAATATTCCTCTTTCTTACCGAGTGAATCCGTCGTTATGGCCATTGTGGCAGCTCTCCGCCCGCAGGATCCGCAGCGTATTTCCTAACCTTACTCATCGTTATTCACTTTTCTCGTGTAACTCTCAAACTCACCCTCCCCGCCCCCTTAGACAGAGTTCCCCATCCGTCTCCCCTCTTACCCCCGCAGCTCCAATGAAATCGTGGACCTGGATCTCTAGCTAGGTCCCAGCGAGATGGATTGAGAAGCCTCTGTTTATTCCTACTTAAACACCAGGGGATAAGGTAATAAGGAAGGAGAGAGCGGGCAAACCAAGAGGGTCAAACTAGTGAAATGTGGGATGGCTCGAATGTGGGCAGGGGTATGGTGTGCATGCGCATAACCTTGTGGTATCGGGGGTCAAACTGACTGTATGTTGTGTATGTACGTACCACACAGGTGGCGGTAGGATATCAGAGAGGTGGTAAAGAACGGACAACGTCCGAATGGGGAGAAGCTCAGGCAACAAGGAATGACTCGGGTGGGTAGGAGGGAGATATAAGGGTAAACAACAGCGGCATACCGGGTAAGCGTTCTCAAGTCCAATTGGTATGTACAGAGGTAGGCGAAAGTGTCAGGGTCCACCGATAGGGGGTAGAAGGTGAAAGGGAATAAGATAAAACCAACGGTAACGCCGATGTCCATTATATGGACGGTGAAGGGCAGGTGCGGCCCGTGGACAATGAGTAAGCGTGGGAGGATGAGCCAAGTGGGATGTGTGGGTGGGGGTCACGGGCGCAAGAGGGGATCGGGTGGGTGGGGATGTGATAGGTGGGGAAGTACAAGAAAAGGGGCAGGGATAACGGCATGCTTGACGGTGGAAGGCGATGACTGCAATGTAGGAGTGTGGGAGCAGCAGGTGAGAACGACGAACGAGAGAAGCAAAAGCGAAGTGGAAAGCATCAAAAGGACATCGGGCGAAATGAGGAAGGGTCTATGAAGGCAGTTTAGATCGATGAGTGGGCATGTCAGGTTGGCTGGGAGGGGTTCCACCACCGGTGTACTTCCTACTCGATCGGCCCTTCGACCTTGACGCCTCGCGACGAGCTAACGCTCCTGATATCTCGTCCCTCCTCCGCAAGCTCCTTGTTAAGGAGTTCTGCCTCCTTCCTCGCCTTCTCTTCAGGACTCTCTTCGGGGGATTCGCCCATAAATTCGGGTTTCCTCAGTGCCATCCTGAATGCATCGGCCATGATCGCAGCATCTGCGCCGGAGAACAAACCCGACTCCTGTGCTGAATTGCTACGTGAGATTAGGGAACCATCGTCACCCGTGTGACCCCCGTGGATGCCGGGCGCGCTACTTGTGGCTAGTCCAGCAGCGTCACTAGTGGCGAGCCCCCTGGGGCCGAGCAGCGGTGACACCTGTTGTGGAGGTCCTGGAGTCTCCGCCATCATTGGTGTCGCCGACGTCACAGAACCGCGACGGGAGAGGCGCCTCCGTCTCCGCGTCCTGCAGATGAACAAGAAGGCGAGGACACATGTGGCTAAAAGAGCCAAAAAGCCCAAGACAGAGATGACGGCGATTGCCCAATGGGGGAAGGATTGATCGTCGCTGCCGTTCTGTACGCTGCCGGTAGGTCTCCCTGTCGGTGAAGAAGACGGGTTGGAGTTCGTTGTTGAGGGTGATGGAGATGAAGTTGAGGACATCGAATCGGGATAGGTCGTCTCTGTAGCACCATATTTCTGTTAGCTTCGGGGATGGAAATAGGGGCGGGCGCTTGTGGGTTGCGTCATGAGAAGAGGCACTTACGGACTGCGGTGAACGTTGCCTGGGGAAGGTAATTGGCACCCAAGCTTGACGGGCCACTTGCGGTGACGACCCAGTAAAAGAGGTATGAGATGTTCTCTCCCTTCCAGTCTCGGCCGCGATCACCCCACCATGAGTCGTTCACAAGCGCGGTAATATCTCCGGCACGGTCGGTCGGGTTGGAGTAATTCAAACGGGAAAGGACCTGTTCTCCGGAATCACCATGGAGGAGATAGATGTTTACGGTGTTATTCTGAGCGTATTGAGGAAGACGGCTATTCCCTGGGAGATGATGTGAACACCGGAAGCAGTATGGGAGCGCCGAAATGCGTACAGATAAAGGTTGCCCATTCGTTCTGGTGAACTGTGGTGTTGGAGGTGGGATAGCACGAGAGGACGTCGTTTCCAGAAAAGACTTGGCAGTCTCGTTTTGCTTGGGCTATGGAAGAAGAGATGGGAGGTTAGGTCACCAATCGGAAGCGAGCCATGACGGGGAGGATGCCCCAAAACCAGTCGATTGCGACAGGGCCGTGGAGGGGCGGGCGGAAAGGGAGGAGAGGGTGGGAGCGAGACGGGGTACGAACCTATGGCAGCTTGATCTGGGACCGAGGATGACTGGCGTCGTTGGACAGTGAGACGCTTGCGACGGTTGTCCGACGGTTTCCGTTTTGACGTTGAGGATTCAGGGACCTGGGGTCCCACCGTTGGTGCTGGCCAGGGTTGGTTTCGGTGGGGGACGAACGTCATGGTTGGAGGAGGGGAGGGGACTGATTCGAGTGGGGCGGGTGAAGGGGGAACAAAAGAAACAATCCGGTCGGACGGAATGGACTCGACTGTAATGTTTAAATGACGGAAGCCCCGAAGGACGGGGATGAGAGGGATGGGCCCGAGGCCAACGAGGAGGAGGATGTGGAGGAGGAGGACAGGGGGTGGGAATCTGATGGCGGGAGGCCAAATGAACCCGAGCGAAAAAAATAAAATCGTCCGCCCTCTCTCCCCGCAATTCAAAGCTCGGGTGCACAACTCATCCTCTGATTGTCGGATACACTTATGTACTGCTTCACAACAAGAAAAGCCTTACAGGCGTTCTACAGCCTCGCAGACGCTCCGTGTAGTGCTCCAACGTGTCTCGTCCCACGCAACCCATCTCGCGAATGAGATGTCCTCCGCCCAACACTGGTCAACCGAGTTGCGAGTATGTACCTCGGCACCACCGGAAACGTTGCGAGGAGGTGCGTCCCCATCGCGAACCCTCCACATGGGTGTCCGCCACGAAGCGCCGGTCGAGCTAGCAGGCTAACCATGTGGTCGACCGGACATTCATTCCGGCCAAACTCGCGTCCGATCGCAAGCCACGTCCAAACACGGCCTACGGGAGCGAACTGGCGAACTCGAGGGCAAAATCTCGTCACCTGTCGTGGTCGGAACGTTGTTGAGAGTGGCTTCAAGCTTAGGCGATCGTGTTCGTATCCAAGATGGCGGAGGTGGCCGGTCCGACGCATCACGGACGGGATAGCCATCTTCCCGGAGGTCAGGCTGGCAGCCAGCCAGGTCATTGATGGCTGATGGAGGTGGCGGTAAAGCTAATAGGGCAGATGATTTAAAACCTTTTTGCGACCGATTGGATGCGGCGTTGAGGAGAGTTCGCGGTTCTTGCATGCTTTGGTGTGATGAAATTTGGTCGCAGAGGCTGAAATGAATGAGCCAAGCGTAGTACAAGATGGCCTATCTACAAGTCGCGGGCCCCAAGATTAGAGGAACTGCACGGCAGCAGTAGCGAGGGCTCGTTCCGTACAGTACCGACAGGGTGGCTTGACCGTCAATGGCGACCACTGTCTTGAGAAAACGTGTGGGTTTCAGTTTGACTGCAACGAGGATTTGCGCAGAAGGAAGAATTGACGGAGGCGTTCACCGATGGCTTTCATGAGGTCTGCTGGCGGAACGACGAGGATGCGAACCAGCTCGGTCGATGTCGATAGAGGTAAAGGCCAACGAAGAGACTGCGACAAATCGAGATAATTCCATTCACAAACTGGTCACGCTCCCACACTCATCCTCCCTTCCACCCTTACACATACCTACCCTTGGTCACTCCCCCGCTGGCAGTCCACCCCCAGTTCGCCCCCAAAGAATTCTAGCTGCCCATCGCAAACACCTCCACCGTCCTCCCCATGGACCGTCTTTGTGGTAAGCCTCCGCCTCCCGCTCAGAATCCGGGTCGGGCTATCATCCGCCAAACTAAAACTAATCGCCTCTCAAACTCTCACCAGACGAGGTCTTACAACTCGTCCTTAACGAGCTCGACGACCCCACCTCTTTTTCCCGGGTATCGAAACGTTTTTCGAATTTCACCCAAGACCCGTACGTCCGGGCATCGTATTTCTTAGCGAGGCATGGAAAACTGCAAGCACTGTTTTACGCCTTCGGAAGGGGTAAACTCATGACAGAGAGGGTCATCGACGTACGTCCCCACATCCTTCCCTCTTCACACCACCTCCCACTCTTCCCGAGCACCCGATGTACCTCCCCTTCGTCCGACCCAGAAATACCGACTCTAACTCCACGCATATTCCGAAACCATAGATCCTCATCAGTAGCGGCGCACATCTCTCCAGGTACCTTGTCCAGCTTGCGATGCACCATCACTTCCGATCATATGTATCTTTCATCAAGACTCCTTGGGTCCGGTCCATGTCCACAACCGCTTTTGTGTACCTCATGTCTGTGGCAACCAAGCGTTATGGCAACATACCCACTGCCAAAGGTGATGACGACGGAACTATTTTCAGCGAGTTCTTGAGGGAAAGCCGATACCCTACTGAACAAAAGCATGTCAAGTGGGAGGAAGTCAGGGATATCTTGGAGAGATATAAGGTGAGTAGGCCCGTTGGACTACCACGTCTTCGATCCCAGGCTTACACCGCGATTTGATCCAAGTTTATCCCGTTCTGCAATAAGGTAACTTCGACAGCTTCCCGACCGTGAGCCCACCTGATGTAGTATTGCGGTAATTCAGGACCCTATCATGACACAGTTCCCGCTCGCCCTCGCTATCGAGCCAAGGTTACTCCCCCTCGCGGTCGCCAACGGATTTACCATGGACAGCAAGGTTTCGACTTCGAATTCATAGCTCCAGATTCTACTCTAACGTATCGTGGCAGTATCGAGACTTCATCTTCCGCAAGATGTTCGAAAAGCCCGCTTTCCCCAGCGTCGACCATGCTGAAGAGATCGTCAGGCACGTCCGGGAGCTAACACAGCTGGACCCGAGGTGCAGAGAACCTCATAACCACCCCGTGCACATATTGCTAATTACCCACCTTTCTGCTTAGGATGTTCTTGACACGAACCGTGGCAGCGGAAGTCTGCATGGAGTCCAAGGCCAACGAATCAGCTTACAAGGCTTTGAAAAGGCTCGACGATTCCGGGGACTTATTGTTTGAATTGAGCACTCTAGTCGAGGAGTTGATCAAGGTTCACAAACCCTCTCCCTTCTTAACCGAACGTTTGACCGACCTCCACTCCCAGCTATTTGTAAACACTCGATACATCACCGCCACCACCACAGTGTCCTCTCTGACTCAACTCTACACCGACTTCCCTTCCTCTGACCCAACCGTCCGATTGGTCCTCCTCCTTGGCGTCTTCATCAACGACCACACTCCTCTCAGCGCAACTCCCATCCGACTCAAGTCAAAGCTCGAGCCTCTCGGCCTCCTGCCGATCACAAGGCGGGATATCTTCAACGTGATGGTCAACCCCTTTGTAGAAAAGTATCAGTCGATCCTTGAATTCGCTAGGATAGAGGTTGGTCTGAGCCAGAAGGAAATCGGGGTGTTGGTGCAGGAGGTTGCTGTTAGATGTTTATCAGAAGGATGCAAGGCATGTGTTTCTTGACTCTGGGAGTAGTGATTGTCCTAAAGCGCAGGTTGCAGGGAAAGATGTTGAGGAAGCTATACGAGTCCTTCCCTGGTGTTCACGATGTGATTGTTTCAAATGCTTTGACGAAGTTCCGGATCGACGTGGACAGCCTCCCATCTTGGGAAGACACCGATTCCGCCGGTCCATACCGCGCACCCTTGTGCAGGGATTACGGATGTTCATTCCACGCGCTCGTGGCCGGGAGTTATACAGCAGAGGAAGATAGAGAGGGCGGAACGGTCAATGGGAATGTCCACGAAATCGAGGACGTGGTCATGACGGAAGCGAATGGAAACAACCACGGTGAAGAGGATCCCGGGACTCCTTCATCCTCGGGGTACATGCGATCATTGTTGAGCGATTCTATGCCGGAACTTGTATGTGGCCAAACCCGCGTGAGGAACATTGGACTGACGCCATTTCCACCGTAGGGACGCATTGGCCAAGATACCCTCTCAGCGATGATCCGTCAGGACGAAACCGCCACAAGGTCGTCACGAAGGCGATTCTACGACATGTACACGAGCCCGGGAGACCTGTTGGGAAAACTACGGTACCCCGCGGGTGCGTTTTTCCCGTTTATTTTCCCCGGGTTCTTTGATTCTCAACCATTTGAATCGCCCGGCAGATCCTACACCTGTTGGCAATTGGATCAAGGACCAATTCGGCACTCGCAGCGCAATCACCGCAGCTTTTATGGTTCACGCTGTCCTGAACGAGAGTTCACAGATCCTGAATCACTACCTTGACCGCGCGTCAGAACATGCGACCAAGGATACAACTGAACACGTTCCCGTCACGTTGAAGCACTTCAAGTTGTTGGCTAGGTTGGGAAAGGCTCCAGTATGTAACCCGAAGCAACCTTATCTTCAATCAGGCACCTAATCCGTGGGCTATCCCAGCCTAATCCATTGTTTACAGAGATCGAACACGGAGCCGAATTCTTCTTCAGCGAGGAGGATTACCTGACCACCGAGCAGGTTGTGAAGGAGACGATGACCAGGAGGGTAAAGGGGCAGACTATGACGAAGACCAGCAAGGGTTGGAGGACATCCGGGAAGAAGTCTGGGAGGACAAGAATCAAAGCCGAATCTCCCCCCACCATCACACTTGGAGTTTCGCCGTCTTCCTACACCCCGGTGGACGATATGGGCGGATCGCTTCGGATGCCTCCTGTTCCATTGAGCTCTAGTTCGAGTTCTTCCTTAACCTCTCTCGCTTCGATGTCCTCGAAGACATCATTAGGACCCCTAGTCCTGAAGAAAGTCAGTGTGAGCCCGTCGAGGAGCAAGAAGCGGCCGCGGCGGTCTGCTGCTTCGACTGTGAAGAGTTATCTGGTCCCGGACTCTGACGATGAGTCTATCCTGGATGAGCAGAAACCAGACGGCGTGTCATGGGCAAAATCGAAGGAGGCTGGGAAGAGGAAAGCGGAGTCCAATTTGCAGAGGTGGATCAAGCACCTGACCGCGTTACAGAAGGAAGAGCTCAAAAAGGCGAGTAGTCGTTGATCGAATCTACCTTGTCTCGGTTCTGAATTCTGTGACTTTAGCACAACGAGAAGAAAAAGCGCTTGGAGAGGATGGCCATGTGCGAAACGCGAATGAAGCTTGCCAAGGTACGCGACCCGATTCACACCTCTGCCACTCGTGCCGATGTTGCTACCGCTAGAACGAGTTCTTGAAGTCGGTTACTCAGAACCTGAAGAACCTCCGAAGGGTTGACCAACTCGCTCGCAAGAGCCTCTATGGCCTAGACGTCCCGGATATGGATTACAGCGAAGGGGAGGATGATGAGTATGTGTTTAGGGCTAACAAGAGGCGCAGGGTCGCCGGGTTATGACCCACCCCCCTTTCCCTCTCAATCATCATTTCACGAACCTCCCGCAATCGCGACAGGCCTCATCGAAAGATCTCGCTTTCTCGCCTGACTCATTTTCTACTCATTGCATGACGTTCATCCTCCCTCCCTCTTTCTTTCGTTTTTTTTCATTCTTTCGCACTCCCAGTATGATACATCCCAAGCGTAATAGTGATACGAAATCGAGTGTAACTTCTGTACGACCGTGACCAAGAAGCCGAATTCTACCGTTCTTTCAGTCCTGGGGCGGGTACACAGGGCGGCCAAGGGAGGCAAAACAAGTGGTGGGCACGGAGGGAGTAACCCCCGTCGTCAGAGGAACCCATAGGATCGTTAGGCCGCTAGGGCGACAAAAGGCTTCCACCTTGTGTGTTGTGGCCTCCCAGTGATTCACGTGCTCTGAACGTCGCAAGGAGCTCCTGGAAACCCCGATGGGTCTCTGGGGGTATCGGGAATATCTCGTACCTGCCATCCCCTCCTGCCCAACTTCTTGGAGCTCCTCCACCCAATCGGTGTCAACGCATTGGCGTGGGACGAGCTCCAAGCACGCTAGTTGTGAACCGTGTTACCTCCTGGCGCGGAAGCAGTTAGGGACTTGTAACCTCCAGTTGCGATCGGGGAGAACACTATAGGTCAGACCTGGCAGCAGGAGTTGTAGAATTGGCGGAGCCCACCTCCCTCATGTTGTGCGTCCCATTGTAGTCGCCCTTGACTACCTCCTGTCGAGAAAGCAGTAATTCCCGAGACACCAGTCCCAAGTCCAGACTGTGTTCGCGGTTTTTCACGAGTGGCAGTGTCGGTTTGATATCTTCGGCGTCGGTTGAAAGTTCCAAACACTCAAAGCAGAACGGGAGGGTTGAGGCTCTGTCCGACAGACTTCCGCGCCATAAGGTATTCCAAAGGACAACGGCAGGCGAATAGCCACGCTGGGTGGGGAGGGGCGAGACTCCGTGGAGGCATAGATTGATTTGTGCAGGCGTGAGATCGGGCCGGCATCCTCCTGTGGGTTTGTCTCCATCTTGCTGGAGGGTGTGCTGTTTGGTAGCAGCTGGGTTGGAGACTTTCGAGGTGGAACCCCTTACGGTCTGGTTGCCGCTCTCCATCCACAGGTAGGTCCGAGGAAGGGGCGCGTCTTCCGGGATTTGAAACTGATCCACGACCATTTGAACCGTGTTCCTTGTCCATGCTCAGTCGTACCCGAGTCTGCTGAACCTTCTCCTCGGGCACCCACCAGGTATGAACTCGAGGAGCCGTCGGGTGATAGACGTCATCCCCAGATTCCGAGTCTAAATCCCGAAGTTCCGTCTTCCGCTTGTTCCGCTGCTAGCCTGCTCCTGCTACCTTCCGTCTCCCCGGACTCCATCCGCTAGGCGATTTCAGTCCTCTCTTATTGCTGGTATAAAATGCGGCCTCGTCCCCGTCCTGAGCGCGCACACTTGCCTACCACGCCCCTACACCACTCCCTCCACCACAAAACCATCCCCCGCAAATAGCACCGCCAAGAACGATGTCCATCGCCCCTCACGTCAACAAGCTTAAATTGAAGCTGCTGGGAAAGCAAATCTGCGATGAACTTTACGTCGAAGAGTATCTTGCTCACGGCAGTTTCGGCGCTGTCTTCCGCGTCACCGACCGCTACAAAGCACGTCAGCTGGTGTTGAAAGTCATGCACAAATCTTCCCGTTGGGAAGAGGAGAGCACACTCCATTACTTCCTCTCCGATCATCCGAACGTCGTCACCTTGTACGAGAACATCGAACTTGGCGACTACGCTGCCTCCCTCCTCGATTATTGCCCTGGGGGCAGCCTCCACGACATGATCTATGATCGGACTGCGTACGCTGGCGATTCCGCGAGCATCAAGTCCACCTTCCTCCAAATCATCGATGCTGTGGATCACTGCCATACGAACTACATCTACCACCGTGACTTGAAACCCCTCAACGTCCTGTGTGACGAGGACGGGTCCAAAGTCTTCCTCACGGACTTTGGGCTTGCGACCAGGGACGATACTAGCCGTGAGCACAGTAACGGTACTGTGGCTTACATGAGCCCAGGTATGTTTCGGTCCGCTGAGACCGAGTCGAGCCGACGTTCACCTTTCTTTCAGAGTGCTATCGCGAGAAGCATCGGTGCTCAACAAAGTCAGCCCCTTACTCGCCGGAAGCGAACGATGTGTGGTCGCTTGGGGTCCTCTTCCTCGACCTCGCGTGTGGGGATAGAATTTGGGAAAGCCCGACTACTACAGACAAACGTTACCGGAAGTTCAGTGAAGACCCATCGGCCTTCCTGCGCTCGGAGTACCCACTAAACGACCACACGCGACGTCTCCTCCTTCGTATCTTCTCCCCAGAACTATACCGTATCCCCCTCAAAGTGCTGCGCGAGGAAATCCACTCTATCGATGACTTCTACCTTTCCGACTACGAGATCGCCATTTCCACACCCCAGGTGCTGAAGAACGCCGTGAAGTATGGGCCATGGACCAACCTCGCCGACGGAGATTATGGCAGACTGGCAGAAGTCTTGCACGAGTGTGGGGTCGAGAGCTTGCCTACGAACAGCGACACAGACTCCTCGACGGAGTTTGTCGACGTCAGCCTCACCACCCCACAAAATGAATCCTTCCACTTTCGCTCGGACTGTATAAAAGACGAAGAGCAGCCCACGCGATGTGTGGCGGGCCTTTACCCTTCTACCTATTGAACCAACCATATCAGCCTTGTATCTGTATCGATATCTGTATCGTTAGCCGATTATGCCCTGTATGAATGATACCAATGATTGACAGACAGCGACCGTTGGCAACGTCAACAGGTTTTGAGTCTAATAGGTTCAATTCACAGGGGGGCGGGAGTCGAACAAGTAACAGAAATCTGTGGCTGCTGTTCGACTCCCCTTAGCCAGAGTTTTTCGTCCGATCACTAAATCCGCACATCAGGTTTCCCAAAGAAGGACACGACAAAAAATGAATCTCAAGGGCCACCGTCGCTCCAAAAGGGTCTCGCCGCCGCATATCCCTTTCTCTCTCCATCAGAATTCACTCCTGACTTGTGACTTAACATGCGATGAAATGGATTCTATCCGTCGACAACCACTGGCTTGATGGCCCCTCAAGCGACTCCTGGACAGTCATTCAGCATACTGGTTCTCTGATCCACCACACACGAATTTCCACCAAGGGGTGCTTCCACCTAGAGTCGAACCAATCAGTTTAGGGGGGGGGGGTCGGAGGTGAGGGAACAACGCACCCTTCTGACCAGTACTCAACCCGCTGATTGCCCGTGAGCGTCTCTGCCCACCCTGCCCTGTCGCAGGCGGTCCCCCGAGATTGATCTCTTTCTCCCAACTCTCAAGAACCTGAGTAACCGTGAGTCGTTCTGACGGCCTGGTCTTCCAACACATTTCAACGGTTTCCCAAATCGGAGCGGTCAAACCGAGGTGAACGGCCCCTTCTGGCTTCTTCGGACGCTTCTGTTGAGAAAGTTTGAGTACCACTCCGGCGTCAGGAGTGTCCGAGAACGGAGTGTGTCCTGTGAATATCTAATACGGAGGTCCGTGGCCCGGTGTGAGATTAAGCGTGAGTCACAGTTGCGGTGGGCGAACCTCGATGACCACCATGGCAAGGGAATACATGTCGGACTCTTTTGTCACCCTTACAGCAGTAGGTGCGGGTTCTGGGCTTCCGTCGAATATGGACAGCCGTTCGGGGGCCATCCACCTAATGGATCCAGCGCTATTCACGGTAGAGGCATGCGCCGACTCCGCATCGGCAGTTATGGATGCCAGTCCGAAATCGCACAGGATTGCGTCCTTGTTGTCGTCGATGAGGATGTTGGGCTGTACGTGCAAGATGAGTGACACGGTAAAACATATTTTGGGAAATTCACTTGCCCCTTTCAGGTCTCCGTGCACCACACCTTGCGAATGAAGATAGTTCAAGCCGCGGATGATGTCTATGAGCTGAGGGAAGACACGGAGGCCGTGGGTGAGATCCCGAGAAGAGGTCGTTCACCGAACTTGAAGCCTCACCAGGGGTCGACGGTTGAATTGGCCGTCACGTTTGAGGAACTCGGAGATATTCCCATTTAGCATCCACCTGGATACGATGCACAGTGGCTGAGATTCGGTAGAACAAACTCCGAGGAAGGAGAGGATGTTAGAGTGGGAAAGATTTCGGCAAACCACAATCTCCTTGCACCACGCCTGAGGCGAGTTGAACGCGGTCAGTAATCGGCCACACTATCGCTGTGGAAAATGCTCAAGACCTTGGTCAAATGCTTTATGTTATCGGTCGTATACACCCTGAACGCTTTGATGGACACATTCTCTCCCTTGTACGACCCGCGCCAGACGTCCGAGTACCCGCCAGAAGCGAAGGGAACGTCGTTGAGTTTCTTGATTTGCTTGTCATCCAAGTAATACGATGTCGGCAAAATCCCAGCTTCTGCGCATGTCTTCCTCAGTGCCCGGTGGAGCTTATTCTTGGTATGTGGAAGTCCATCATCGTATCCTAGCGCCTGAAGGTATACGGTGTGTGTGTGAGTTCAGCGTGGGATATGGGCGACGGAACGCATGCCTTGTCGAGAGCGTTTACAAATTTTACAGCTTTCTCTGGTGGGGGTTGTGGATCTTCACCGTGGAAGGTTGAGAACAGTTGGGGGTAATCGCGGGCTTTGAGAATAGCAGAGATGGTCTGGGCGATTTGTGGATCGTCCCTTGCCAGGTCAATACGGTCCAGCAGCGTCGCGGCACTGACGTGATTGTCACTCATGGCAGAAAGTCGAAGAAGGGGTGAGGAAGGCGCAGTCAGATTCCAGACCGGAGGGAGATCTGCGAAGGTGAGAGGTGATCAGGGTGTTGGAGAAGTCTTAAGGTCGACGGACGACACCAACGTGCCCAGGCGGTTTTGAGTATACGGGATACTCCCCAGCTGACGTGGGGTGGTGTGTCTGCCTCGCGCCGGCCACGAGTGTGATGGGAGTAATAGTTGTACGCACGCATACATTCATCTGGAAGGTTCCCAGATGAAGGAACAGGGAATCGGTGCCCGCTCGGAATTTTCATCCCTGCGCAGCCCAAGCGGCCGGAATGCTCGCTAGTCCCTGAGCCAGGAAACAGCTGTCAGTGGGTTTCAGGTAAGACCTGTGTGTAAGCTCGGTATGGTCGATCACAGCCTTAGGGGAGAGATTTGCACACACGCCGCTCTGTTGCCCTGATGGACACGCGGGTTCGAGTTCGGGTTCGAGTTCGTGGGTCAAGGATGGATTCATGCGCAGTAGCTCCTGTACGGTAATACATTTCATTGATACAGACAACCGCCAATAAACAAGGTGTGATGGGGAAACCAAGGAAAAGGAGTGCAATGCGAAAACAAGACGACGTGTAAATGTCCGTAAGGAATCCATGTTAGGAGGAGAGTCCGCATGGGGCTTGTAAGGGCCAAGAAGGAGCAGAAGAATAAACAGAGATGTGGGATTAAACAGAGATTCGTGGCAGTGTGTGCTGCCCAGGCATCGAGTGATTTTTCCCATGCCAGGGCCGAGGAAAGCCGTGGAAACCGGAGGTTGAGCGTAGGTTTGAGTGGCTTGTTTTCCCGGCCTTGATGAAGGGCTGGGCAGCCAACTTGACCGGGTAGAGTAGGGGAGGGGGGCTTGATAAGTCATGGGTGGTCGTCGACTTCCGTGTCGGGGTGCTGGTGTCGTTGGGTTGAGTGTGACGTGGGGAAGGCGTGGTCGTGGTCGTTAGAGAAGAGTGAGAAGGAGAAGGAAGGGCATTAGGAAGTCGCTTTGGGGGGGTGTAAAGGCTGACGATGGTGCCGTAGTGGACAAGAATGTCTGTTTGGGTGAGGTCGAGTTTCCAGGCGAGGACATCGAGGAACTCTCGTTCTATCCGGTTCACGTCTCGCTTGCCAAAGACACCGGTGGCGAGGGCCCAATGAACGTTCCGTAATGTGGAATCGTTGGTGTACTGCGGGGAGCGTGGTCAGCACTGTGGAGGGTTTCGAGGAGAGATGGGGACAGACCTTTGAAGCGACCATGAGAGCACCTAGGAAGACTCGCTCACAGGCCCAATCCTCGGTCTCGATGTGGAGGTGAGACTTGGCGCGGGTGATGTAGACGAGCGTGGTGAGACAGACGGGCATCTTGACGGAAGCACGGTGGATGACGTCCGAGACAAAGCGATTGAAGGGCACACGCCTGCTTCCCGGTGCGGCCCGATTCCAGGCTGTCGGTTGGTAGCCCAGGGCGGTGCCGACTGCATTGATAGTGGCATCTGCGAGGTAGTCTGCGGTGCAGCGGGTGAGTGGACGCCCGAGAACGGGTGGGGGTGTACGCACTGGTGAGTTTCTCAGTCACCTGCAACTCGATGAGCTCCAAGACGGCGGGGGAGTGGACGGCGGGGTCTGGGGAAGTTGGGGGGTGGTGCATGTTCCGCTGAGGAGGGGAGGGGCGAGGAGGGGAAGGAGGGCATGGTGAGAGAATATATAGCGGAGGTCCAGCACAGAGATGCTGGCTGCGCGTCAATGATCTGAGCACTGCCCGCCCAATGTGGAAGGTTCTGACGTTCGGGCTGGGACAGCAATCCGACTATTCCCGTTGTTCCTCCGCTTCCTCCCAGACCGATTATCTCGTCACCCCAAACACCGCCCACCTCCTGGTTCCATGGTGTCCGCAGCCGTGCTGACCGTGAGCGATACAGCCTCGGCCAACTCTCTCTTGGACTCCGCGGGCCCTGCCGCAGCCGACTTCCTCACCGGCCGGGGCTATCGAGTCCCGCACACCGCAATCGTCCCAGATGACACCCTGCTCATCCGTCAGTCGATCGACGCGTGGGTACGACACCCTTCGGACCCCGTCGACCTCATCGTCACCACAGGCGGCACAGGTTTCGGCGTGCGGGACGTAACCCCAGAGGTACTGAACCCTGTTTTCGCTGTCCTCGGGATTCAGACCATTGATTCTCCATCCAGGCCGTGTCCCCTCTAATCGAGCGCCACGCCCCCGGCCTCGTCCATCTGATCCTGTCCTCCTCTTTGAACCACACCCTCCTCGCATCGCTTTCGCGCCCAGTAGCTGGGACCATAGGGAACACCCTAGTGGTCACCCTTCCCGGAAGCGTCAAGGCCGTAAAAGAAAATCTTGAAGCTTTGTCCGCCGCCGGCGTACTCGATCACGCTCTCGATCTCATCAAGGGAGGGACAGGGGCGAACGTCCACCAGACCCTATCCTCCTCGAGGCACGTCCGAGGCACGGAGGGGGATGATCCACAACCACACGGTCATCACCACCACCACCACACGCACGACCATCAGGTCCCCAAACCCCGCGCGGTTCTTTCGCACGACCCTTCACTTCCTGGCGAGTGCCCGCCCACGACAATGAACTGATCTGTAAATTCACACGGGTTATAGTCACCGCGCGTCATCGCGAATCACCGTACGAGATTGTGTCTCTTGAGCATGCAATTTCTTCAATTTTACACCAAACACACCCATTGCCCCGCACTCTGGAAAAGGTGACTCATTGTTCCCTAAATCAGTCAAGGTGAGGCTGAGGAACGTTAGGTTTCCCCCGTTCTTAGGGGTCACGTTCTTGCCGAGGATGTGTTCGCACCCTCAAACGTTCCCTTCACCTCTACGACCAATGTCGATGGCTATGCCTTGCGATGTACCGCAATCTCCCCGTTTTTCGCTTTCAGCTTGCAACCCTAATGCGCATGGTCTTAGCCACCGATCCGCCAGGCGTGTACAACGTCCTCTCGATCGATCTAGCTCAACCACTGCCCCCAGGCACCGTTTTCCGAGTCAACACCGGCGGTCCAATCCCACCCGGAGCGGACGCTGTGATCATGGTTGAAGACACCGTCATCAAGTCAACCCATAAGGACAGAGAGGGAGGCGATCTCGAGGAAGCAGAAATCGACACCCTCGCACAAATCCCCAAGGGAGAAAACATAAGATTGCCCGGTTCCGATGTTAAAGCAGGTGACCTGGTGCTTTCCAAGGACACCATCCTTGATGGCCTTGGTGGCGATGTAGGAACGTTGGCATTTGTCGGAAAGACGGAGGTCCGTATGCCTCCTTACCGAACCGCATTCGCTCACACAGGCCCTGCGCTGCAGGTTCACGTCATCCGCAAACCTGTTGTGGCCATTCTTAGCACTGGTAACGAAATAGTCGACTTGCACCGTGGTCAACAGACTTCGAGCGAATCTTGGGGCGGAATTTGGGACACTAATCGCCCCTCGTTGCAGACCGCCCTTGAGGGTCTTGGCTACCGTGTACTAGATCTGGGGGTTGCCCGTGACAAGTTCGCGTTCTGTTGGTTTGCGAAGCTCCCGTCAGCGTTTCTCACTTTGGTCTCCATCATCTAGTATCCAAGATCACGTCTCCAAGATTCAAGAGGGTCTTGACTCTGCGGATCTGATTTTGATGACTGGCGGGACGTCCATGGGTCCCACCGACCTGGCGAAACCAGTTATCGAGCGCAATTTCAAAGGAACTATACATTTCGGCAGAGTCAAGATGAAACCTGGTAAACCAACCACATTCGCCACAATTCCGAACACGAAGGCCGCGGAAGGTGGACAGACTCCCATCTTTGCTCTTCCCGGAAATCCTGCTTCGGCTCTCGTGACCTTTTACCTCTTCGTTCTACCAGCATTAAGAAAGCTGGGTGGATGGAAGCCCGATAGATGTCAGCTACCCCGTATCCGTGTCCAGGTATGATCGATACACCCCACCCTCCTCGGGTCGTGATCTAAAAATATCGTTTCCGTTCCCAGATTCAAGACACAATGCGCTTGGATCCGAGACCGGAATTCCACCGCGCCGTTTTGCGCGCCGGGGATGACGGAACGATCAAGGCTCATAGTACCGGCGGACAGCGCTCTAGCAGGGTTGCCAGTTTAAGTGGCGCGAACGGGTTGGTAGCGCTCCCTGCGAGTACGGAACAGGGCCCAAAGGAGGTACTATCGGGGAGCTTCGTGGATGCTGTGGTGATAGGGGAAATTTTAGGGTAGGATCGTTTATGGATTCCGCGACCTCGATGTATCTGGCCGTCTTCGGTATGGTATCTGGCTTTGCTTTGATGAACATAGGAACGGATGAAGCCGGTGCACAGACAGTGTGGAATTCAACCATCGCCAAGCGTTTATTTCCCCCCAACTATCAGGACGCGGCGGGCTGTGTTGATGTGCAGAGTGCGCTGCGGTTTGGGCCGGCTAGAATGTAAATCCAGCAATGGCGTCACTCCATGCGCGCCTTGGTTTCTCCCACGTCCGCTGCGCGTTCACCCTCGGTTGGTTAAAAAGTGCAGCCGGTCTGCGATGACGAAACGTGGAACGAGGAGATTTCATTCACTGAGGGATCGACGACATGGCTGTCCGAAACACTTCATAACTACGGCCCGCAGGTGAAGCCTTGGCGTGGTCTCGGAGCGCAGGAAGGGCCAGACTTGGTGATGAGGTACTCTCGCGTTGAAGATCGGAAAATAGCCCTGTTTCCCAACGGACAACAAAACGTGAATGTTGGAACAAGTTTGGGGAACGTCCATCGACCTGCTGTTCACCGTGCGTTTTGGTCAGCCGTCTATCCGGGGGGTTCGGCCGGAACTGAGGTACTGGCCGACGTGGCATCCACGTACTCTCGCCCAGGTAGGGGGAAATCACAGCTCACGACGGGAGGCTCGGCGAGCGCGAATCTCGGTCAGCGTTCACGCATGATGCACGATGACCGGATTGTGGCCCGCGGTCCCTCGGCCTAAGCGGTTGGGACGTGTCCAGCAAGCTGAGTAGCACCGGGGTGTCCGCGTCCAGCAATCCGGTGGTCGCCGGCAACCCCGGGTGAACATGCAGATAATAGTTGGCGGTCATGTGATCAACACGCGACGGGATGCTAAGCTATGAGCCGGTCTATCCCAGCTCCAACGCCGCAGGGGGGCTACCGAGTACTCCGGGCGGATCCCCACTTTGTTCGGCCGCCAAAGCAGTAATTTCTCACCATCTGGCACGTATGCCCGTTGCTGGGGTTTGGGCATAGGGGGACCGCGGCGGAGCTTGCAGCATACCTCGTTCAGAGGTACGACTCGGAGTGCTCTCACAGTAGCTCTCGGCCGAGACGGAGACGAGGAATTGTACTCAATCGAGATCGCGTTCCGGGTTCCGTGCGAGGGCCACCACCTGCCTTGGGGGAAATGATACGACTTTTCCCCAGCAGTAGCGGGTGGCCTCGGACAATCTGCTTGGTTCATCCACCGGGAAAAGAGCGCGAGTGCGGCAGAGAGGCACAACGATGAGACCAAGCGGGACATTGGAGTCCTCGAAGAGAAGATCACCACTTCGAAGGTTAGTCCCGCCAAGACGTAGATGTCCAGTGCTCGGAACGAGAACATGCATCGAACGAGACCTGTCGCCTGGCCTTCACTTCAGATTATTTTGCTTCCCTCCTGTGATTGTCGGGAACGATCCGGTGAGACGCCTTTTCTGCACATGGAGTCCCTCTGGTCGAGACTTGAGAGCAAGGCGCCCGGGCCCGTCGCCGATCACATCCGGTGTGGGACAGGGGTGGCCCCGAGAAGCTGTCGAACGGAGCTCAGCCTCACCTGGGGACTAGAGAGATATAGTGGATGGGCCCTGAGGCCTGAAACTCGCCCCTATTGACGAAGTCCCCAGGGTTCACCACCAGCGAGAACACGAAAGTACTGGCATGAAGGTGACTCGATCGTGCTGCTAGGCGGATCGTGCCGATCGAGTTGGATAAGATTTCGACGCAAACCCCACCACAGTCGAAGGCGAAAGGATGAGTAGGTGGTTTTTACCGACAACCCATGGGTGCCTCTGACGGGAAATCCAGACGTCGAATCGCTGAACGGACGGCTACTCTTCGCGATCCCGAAGAAAGGCGCGTCGAAAAGCTTTCTCCAGGAGGCAACGGCAACTGAGACTGTAACCGTCAGGGAGATTGCACGATACCTGTCTGGAGCTGTTAGCAGGCACGATCTACACCCTCCGCGACCTACGATGCTGTGCTCACCGAGGTGATCCTAGGTGCTGATATCCGATTCCGAAGACACCACCGTTTGGATGTCTGCCTCTCGTTGAACCACAACCTCGCGTTGTGAGTCGCAATCGTCAACGCTGAGCGTCCTTCAACTCTGATCTGTGCTTACAGGGTGTTCCTTCCCGCCTCTGACATCCCTTCGTTTGTCGGAAAGGGTAATGTCGATCTCGGCATCACCGGTCACGATGTAATCCTCGAAGCCGAAATGCAAAACCACGTCGACGAAGTCCTCCGCCTAAACTTTGGAAAATGTGCTCTGCAAGTCCAAGTCCCAGAGTCTTCCCCTTACAAGTCCGTTGCTGACCTCGCCGGAAAGCGAGTCGTTACGAGCTTCGAAGTTCTGGCCGGCCAGTACTTTGCGAAAATCGACGACCAGCTGAACCTCGTCGGTGAGGATAGGACGAAAATCGAGTACGTTGGCGGAAGCGTTGAAGCGGCCTGCTCGCTTGGGCTTGCTGACGGAATTGGTATGTATGCTCGATCGTTCTGGCCCTCCGTGTAAACAGAAATTCACTTTGACGCTATTTACAGTTGACCTCGTAGGCATGTGGCACACAATCCTTCACCATTACGCGCCGAACTAATGCGCTGTTGGTAGAGTCCGGAGACACGATGAGGGCTGCTGGTTTGCACGCCATCGAGACAATCCTCCGGACTGAAGCTGTTTTGATCAAATCCAGCGAACCAAAACACCCGGATCTCGAACCCCTCATCAACATGATCACGAGCAGGATAGCGGGTGTCATTGCTGCAAGCAAATACGTCATCTGCCAGTACAACATCCTCCGGAGCAAGTTGTCATCTGTCACCTTGGTTACACCCGGAAGGAGGGCACCGACCGTCAGTCCCTTGGACAACGGAGACTGGGTCGCCGTCAGCAGTATGGTCGAGAAGAGCAGGATTGCTACGATTATGGACGAGCTGATGAAGGCTGGGGCAGAGGACATCCTTGTGTTCAACCTGGACAACTGCAGGGTGTAGCGTTACAACGGCATTGAGTAATTCTCATACAAAATCATTCGCAAGTGTGTACCAATCTGGAGGAAACATTTGTTTAGATCTATCGTTCGACCGCTCTCGACGTTCGCTTAAATGACCGTGGGATGGGTGGTACCGAAGAATTCTGGGCCAACTCCAACGAAAGAAGCGTGAGGTCTTTGAGATTCCATCGGCCAAGGGGCGCCTCCCAGTGTGCTGAGCAAAGGCACTGTCCGGGAGCTACAACAAACAGTTACTATTGGCGAGGAACTCGATTACGAAGCCGGCTTACCTTGAAACGGACAGGAGGGTTTGCGGTAATGAGTTAACTAAGTCGGGTGTCGCCACTGTCGAAACACCACCTGGACAGCAGCGTTTGGGTGTTAATCCAGAGTTGACCTCCAGATATGAAACATGACCGGGTGGCTGCGGTACTCCAGGTGCCAGAGGGTGCTGTCCCTGACCCACCTGGAGGGAACTCGTTGGCTTTGCGTCTCGATACGCTAGGTAGGCAATATCGGGGGAAAAGTAGGACGAAACCGCCAACCCAACACCCACCTGCCTGAACCAATCCACGCTTTCGGGAGGAGGTTCTTTCTGCGCATCTGAGCTTGGGCATGGTGCGGCCGTGGAACTCCTCTGGCGTTGTGAGAGGTGTAAATCTGAGCGTTGGCGTCAAGAAGTACCAAAATTCTTCTGTATCAATGTTCGGCAAACGAAGGCGACGGCGTACGAGGTATCGTGCACACCCTTTTCAACCAATCGCTTGCTGAACAATATTCCCCGCAAGACGATGCCGGAGAACCCTGTGGGTTCAGGTCAGGACAAAGTGTTAACCCACGAGCGATGTAGAGTACCGACCGGGATATCAGGCTTTCAGGAACGGATGGGGTCCGTGGCCGATCGGACACGGTAGAACGCGATGACATTCAATGGCGGGGCAGATTGTGATTAAGCCGAGCGGTGCATACCTGATCAACATATCGCGGACTGCCCATTGTAACCGTTTCTGGCGTCGGCGTGGCCACTCCCATGAACGGGGCCGATAGCCAGAGACTGTGGATGGTCAGAACACAGGCCATGCCCCGACAAGGGCCTCAACAGGCTCTTCCGCATTATAATGTCGGAATCCATGTACGTGATTTGGAAACTCAGATGCGAACGCGCGATAGCCTGGTGCGACGACCCAACACGGGTCCACTCGCCCCACGAGATCCACAACAAATGGCTCCAGGCGATAAACACCAGATTAAGGATGGACAGCGTCCAGACAAACAAGAAGATATTCAAAAAGAAACTACTAGAGGCTAAGATAGTCCTACAAACGTGGAAGAAGTACCTACGGGACGACTTACACGAAACTAGAAACTGGCGCGGAAAAACAGGGGTTTTAGTGGAAGGCGACCACCAAGCCGGAACAGATAATCCGGGGTGGACGCTCGGTGCGAGCCCCACACAGCGTCAGACAAGACCAGCGCGTAAGGGCATTTCCTCCGGGGGTCATATAGAGTGTTCATCGACTCTAACGAATGACAAAGCTTTCGAGCTACACCAAAAAAAAAAAACAGAACACGGGCCATGCACGGTGGTGGGGACGTTACGCGTTACACGTACGGTGTCCTGGGATGGATGGAACGTGTAGAAGATTGGTAGGTGGAACCATGGCTATCGGCTCGTGGCTTGGGATAAATACGAGGCCGTGGGTCACCTTGAACAATGGTGCACGGGACATGACCTGTTGCTTACCATTACGCGTCGGTCGCCGGGGTTCGCGCGGTATCGCCAATCAAAACTCAATTTGTGGTCAGTGAGGTGTCGAGTAGGCCGGGGAAAGAGGTCGGGGGTGGAACTTGAATATTTTGTGGATGTAGATGGGTGACGGAGTTGGGAACGGAACGCGGATGGACGCGACAAGCGGGCCTTGGCTTTTGATCGGCGGGCAGAGTCTGAACCTCTTCCAGCCACGCCAATTCCTGACTTCATGGGTTCAGCTGAAGCACACATCGTTCCTTTTTGGACGGGCAGCGGTTTGGATCCCCCTATGCCGTTGAGCACCGTGACTGCGTTAAGTCACAGCCAAAATACCCGGTGATAGCCCCTCGAAGTCCCACCGCTACGCCGTGTGTGCTCGGTCTTTTTCCTCTTCCCCTTCCTTCACCTTTCCATCTTGAACGAACGCCTCGAACTCCAGTCTCGTCCTGCCATGGAAGGCTGGACGGTAACGTCTCGGGGTACGCCCCCTCGATCTGTTTCCTACACGCCACGACTGTGTCACATGGTTTGGGGCTTGTGGGAAACCATCGGCAAACAGCCTTCCCCAGTAAGGCCCAACCATGTCGACCCGAGGAGAAGAAAATACGAGCCAGCGTCCAGGAATGCGACAGAAGGTCGGATCGTATGTCCTCCACTACGTACGTGCACGAGCACAGTTCATCACGCCACTGCGATCTTCTCTGACGATTTGCAAACTGGACCTGATCGACCCATCGACTGATTGCCTCCCTCGAACCCCAGTGGGACGGTGTTCCAGGACGAGGGGAGAGTATCAGACTCGTTTTCGAGTATAGCGGAACCCCATACGATGAGGTCAAGGATAATTCTACCCTGATGACCAGGATCAGCGACCCAGAGATAGTCGGAATCCCTCCAAATCTCTGGCCACCTGCCCTAGAACTCCCCAACGGGAAATGGCTCGGCCAGACGGGTGTTATCATCAACTACCTGTCACCAAAGCTCGGTCTAGCCGGGTACGCAAAAGATGGCCCAGATCTCGACGAGGACGAGAAGACTTTCTTGAATGCCAAAAACACGCAACTTTTTTTGACCGTAATGGACATGATGGTTGAGGTGAGTATTGGTTATCACAGAGGCCCCGTTCATTGGTTATTCATAGCACTTTACTTCCAGGCCCACAATGTCCACCATCCGGTTTCTGTCAACCTCTACTATGAGGACCAAAAGGCGGAGGCATTGCGTGCCGCGGAGCAATTCAGGGCCGTCCGCCTCCCAAAATTCTTTCAACACTTCCAATCCGTTCTCGAAACCAACCCCGCAAACAAGGAGGGCAAAGGTAATGGACTTTATTCTACCACAATCCTTGGAATGGTACCGACGTCCGCGATACCGAAAAAGGTCCCTTCCTACTCTCAAACCTCACCACGGCTGCGGACCTAGCCTTGTTCAACAACATCGCCGGCGTACAATATGCGTTCCCAAAGATGTTGAAGAAGCTTCGGGAATCTGGTCAGCACTCTTCCCTGTTTGTAGCTCCATCTCTCACGGGCGTCATCAAATCAAACAGGCAAATATGACCTCGTCTTCAAAGCCTACCAGCGCATCCAAGACGAGCCCAAGATCGCAGAGTATATGAAGAGCAACAGGCGTCAACAGTTTAACAGCTATGGCATCTTCAGGCACTACCCAGAACTCGACGGTGAGGAATAATTAATAAGCCGTGGACAGATCAACATGTGCGGTTATGCTGTAGATTGGGGGTGTATGTAAAATACATCAAACCGTAAAGTGCCCGGTGACATAAATAACAAAGCTCAATTGTACAGTCCAAAGCAAAGTCTTAATGGCTGGGGTTAGTTCCCTTCTTGGAGCCCTCAAACAGCTCCCGGGTATGCTCCACATATACATCGGCCTCTTTCCTTTCGAATCCGAGCTTAGTGCCCTTTGTGTGCATGCCCGGTTCGCCAAACGCGAATGGATTAACGTCCGTCTCGTATTTCAGGTTCGCCAGGGAGTGGTTGACAAACCTGTGGGTGCTTTCGTCAGAACGGACAGCGTATATAACGTCTAGCAGGGTTGCATCGGGCTTGAGACGCCAGTAATCTTTTGCGATTTCGGGGGCAGGGTGGTCAGACCACTCTGGGAGACGGCCCTCTTCGATATCTTTAATACATTTCTGTTGTTCAAAATGTCAGGTGGGGATGATCATGGGTGGCGGTTCGGGCCATACGGACCGTATACGTGAGCACGGCTTCCTCCTCGAGGTGCCCCACGAACTACCAGACCTAGATTAAGCAGATGGGTTTTGGGGCGGGGTTGGGAGATTCACTCACGCGATGGCAGGTCTTCGGAGAAATGATGTAGGAAAAGAAGAAGACGTTATAGAAAACACCCTGTGCGCCCAAACATAACGCGCGGAGCCAGATGGGAGGCTCGCGTAGTGTCATGAATGTCATCAAGTGCATTCGCTCGTTCTCGGCCTCTTCCAATAGGGTGTGGATCCAGCCAGAATCACGCTTCATCAAGCGAAGGGAGCGGAGATGCCTGAGGGTTGCAGCGACCATACCGGGAACGGCAGCAGTCGTTTCGAGGAAGATGATTCTCTGGTCAACCCGATGGGGTCAGTGCGGTGTAACGCACACGCTGGGACCATCGCGACTTACGGCAAGCCATTGAGTCGGGTCCATAGTGTACCCGCCTTCCCGTAATTGTTGGAGGGTCATCGAAGAATTGGGTGGGATCTGTTTATGTTTATACCGGGAAATGAAATCGAATCCCCATCTGCACGTAGATGTATTGAGGTTAGCGTGTGGCTGGTCTTGATCAAGGAGGACGATAGCACACCTCAGGAATTTGACGAAGCCGAAAGCGATCTTGTCCTGGATGGTTTTGGCATCGCGGAACATAACCTTGGAGGTGCCCGTCAGCGATCTTTGGCGGGAGAGGAGGAGAGCACACCGCTCACTTCAACCGCCTTGAGTTCTTCCGGCGTATAGACGGGGTGGAACAACACCCAATCTCCCCGAAGGACCGAAGACGCGGGGAGGAGTTCGTGGGCCTGGTCCGACAGGGGGATCGGTACGGTCTTGTTGTCATCTGCAGCACATGGCCAAACATTGTTTCAATAAAGAGCTGGACGGTGGGACGACGAAAACCGGGAACGCGCACGTTGATGGAGACCTTCGACGCCAGGCTTATCTCCGGTTTGGCTAGACTGCAGTGATGGAGCACCGTTGTTCGTGGACAAATACCTCCGAGAGAGAAGGGTAGGGGGGCTGGCCAAGGCGGGATGTCCAGCGAGCCTGAGGGCCAAACTGGTGGGGCGTTGAGCCAGAGCAGTGCGCAAGATGTTGTTTGCATGCATGTTGTGTGGCGCCTAGCAGGTGTCCCACTGCCAGCTTTTATACAATCTGCTTTGTCGAACTATATGGTATATAACGGCCGGAATCACCCGCTGCCTCCGATCAACAGCCGGGCTCTCCTCGGAAGTACCGTGTAGGAAATTCTGAAATTTAGACCTCAGTCTGTTGGCTGGCATTGGGTTACACCCAGGTTACACCATAGGTCGTCGCGCGGACCTCGATTGCGACTCGCGCTGCATCCTCAGCCAATCCGACGAGGATGATAGGGCTGGAACTCTCACTTCGGGTGGGTCCGGATTGCCCCGACTGCTCTTGATAATCCCAATCATCTCCTTTCCATCTTCCCGGCGTTCCTGTAGCATGTCTAAGCCGGCCACTGTGTTAGCCGGCATCACGTGTTCAATCTGGGTGTCTGGGCTCACTCTCGAGCAACTCTCGAACATCGGTGCGTTGTTGGCGGTATCTTTCCAACGCTTCTCCCACCAGACGAAACCCATCTTCGTCTACTCCGTCCGTTAGTCGCACTGCGCAGAGATAAGATGAACCTCTCATGCCTTGGGCTCTTTTCGACTCTTCTCTCGCTGCTTCGGCCTTCTCCTCAGCCATCCACCGATTCATCCGCTCGAATGCCTGCCGTAGTCGCTCGTACTTTTCATTCCGTTCGTTCCGCGCACGTTGCGCTGCCTCCTCGTTCGTCTTTATCCGGTTCTCTTCCTCCGCGCGCAACCCCGTTGGTCCGGCCCGTTGCAATAGCAACGTCTCCTGCAGCCTCTGTAGGGATTTTTGTACGCCCTCCTTCCATCCAAGCTCGCCGTTTGCAGCGGCCACAGTCTGCGGTTTGGGGTCCTGCGTTGCTTTCGCCCTGCCGAACCGTCGGCGTTCGTCATCGATTGGCATCTTGCCTGCTCCGGAAACGGAAACTCCGTCCCAAGCTTACATTCGTTTGGTGGCGCCCGCCTGCCCATTCCAGGGAATTGTGTGTTCAGCCCCGAAACTCGCACCGCTGGACATGCCAATCCGCAGAGTCAACAGAGGTTTTATATCTCCGCGGTGGGTCATCAGCAAACTCACCGTGGTCCCTGGTCGCGCACCCCCATTAGGGGTCTCAGTCTGGTACCAAACCCCAAAGCTCGAGGTCTCCAGATTGTGACGACAGTTTCCAAAGGGGGGTGATGTGGTGAGGGTTGATGGGACTTCAACTTCAACGTCCGACACTTGGTGTATGGCGCCATGACCCGAACACCCCTCACATTGTGCCGTCGTGCGAGCGCCAGGACACGACACTAAGAGGAGAGTTGGAACGAGCTCGGGCATCCCCACGTACCATTGTTAACCGACCGTAGATTTTGCTGGTGATGGTTAACTTGAACTGTACCCTGTGGATCCCCGACGTTCGTCTAGGGAAAACGTTATAAGCACTGTTGGCAGACCCCGACTCCCGGGATGTATGGACGTTTCCCAGACGCCCCCCAACGGAGATGGAAGCGACCTTCATTCCGCAATTTGGCTATGATTGCTTCAGCCTGTGTCACCCGGCGAACCTTCCGGGGTCCTTGTCACTCACGACCTGACTTCGGATGACCTGTTACCACATGGACAGGATCGATCGATCACTTTGGCCGCGCTCAGATCGGCCACGAACCTGTCCGGGATGTGTTCACCGCCAGATCGCTGCCTTGCCCCCCGTTCGCTTTCTGAGACTTCCGACGTCCTTACGGTGTTTCCCCGATCCACATGGGCAGGATCCATCCATCACCTTGGCCGTGTTCCGGATCAGGCCGCGAACAAAGTTCGCAGCCTTTGCTGCATTGCTAAATTGCTACCTCGCCCGCATTGGCTCTGGGAGACCCCTTTGGCATTTTTTTGTTGTCTATCAAATTTGGTTCCGTGGCTGTTCTTCTCCAGTTTGGCCAGGTGTATCACCCATGTGCATAAGGATCGGGGGGCTATTTAAGCCAGGCTCGCTCAGTCCCAAGGAGTCACCTCGCTCACTACCTTCGCCGAAATGTTCTTCTCTTCTCTCCGTGGTTCCCTCGCCGCCCTCGTTGTCTCTGCGGTCGCCGTCTCTGCTGCCCCCGGCTTGACCCTCAAGACTTCGACCTCCAATGTCAACGTGGATGGATTAGAGAACTTGAAGGTTACCACGACTGTCACCAACACTGGTGACGAGACCCTCAAACTCCTCAACGATCCCCGTGGAGTTTTGAGCGCCTTCCCCGAGAACACCTTCACCGTCACCGATGCCGATGGCTCTCGCCCATCATTCAACGGGGCCAAGGTAAACCGCCCGCCCGGTTACCTAACAAACACGTGTGCTCATGCTTTCGGTTCCGCTCCCAGGCCAAGTTCAGCCCCACGTACGCTGCTCGCCTTGATGATCCTAGCGTTTCCACCGTTCTCGCTCCTGGCGCTTCAATCGATGTCACCCATGATCGTAAGTGGGATCACATCGATCGCATTTGACTTGGACATCATCTTACGGAATAATAACTGTCAGTCTCCGTCGCGTACAACTTCACCCGACCTGGCACTGGAGACTACTCCATCAAGCCGTCGAACCTCTTCACCTACGTTGATGCCGATGGTTCCCCCAAGAATCTCTACGCCACTGTTGGAGATGTAGCCAAGGTCAAGCTCTCCGGGAAACTCGCTGTCTCCCGCATGTACGACAAGCGGGCTGGTTTCAACAGTTGCTCGGACGACCAACAGTCACAGCTTCACGACGCCGCCGGTGGCGCCCAGACGTATGCCACCAACACCTACTCTTACGTTTCCGGTATCTCGAGCGGCACGCCCCGGTTCACCACCTGGTTCGGTGCTTACGATGATGACCACAAGGGCACCGTCCAGAACCACCTTGGGTTGATCAGTGGCAATGACTTCTCGAGCTTCACCTTCGACTGCTCCTGCACCGATCCTGGCGTCTACGCCTACGTCTGTGCGTACACCTTCCAATCGTGAGATTGTCATTCGGTCACTGCTCAATCTCTTGGCCAGATCCCAGCCAATTCGGAACGATCTACCTCTGTGGCGCCTTCTGGAACGCCCCCAACACTGGTACCGATTCAAGGGCCGGAACGATTATCCACGAGTCTTCCCACTTTACTAACAACGGTGGCACTAGTGACTACGCCTACGGCCAGACTGCTGCCATGCAGCTGGCTATCAACAACCCATCTCAGGCCATCTTCAATGCAGACACTCACGAGTACTTTGCTGAGAATAACCCCGCGATGGATTAAACGTTACCATTATTGGCTTTTACGAAATCGACGGTCTTAGCGATGACCTCCAAGACACCGGATCTGGGTGCAAACCGTCGTCGATATACCCACTATTTAATACAGGTTGCATAAGCACGATGCGAACTCGTGACGGTTCACGATTGATGCTCTCGACTGTCAGGGGAGAACCCGACAAGGCTGGACTACATTTTTCGCGTTCTGACCCGCATGCGCGAGTCGCGGTCGATTGGCCCAATAGATGACGGTGCCACCTGACCAGGTAGACCACAAGGAACCCGGTGGCCGACGCTGCCCGCAACACCAGAAACACACGTACCCGCCCCAGTGGTGTTCTATCAAGTGGCAGCCAAGCGCTCGAGCGCACACCGCTGAAACCGAAAGACCGAGTGTTGAGGCGGCACCAGCACCCGGTGGGACCGAAGCGTGTGGCGGTTGGCTGGTTTTTAGCGAGACAGCGTCGCAGCATGTCGGTCCCAGACGCGCGGCTTTCATAGGAGGATATATACGGCCTGACGCAACGGAGGGGCTCTTGGCAGTTCCCCCGAAAGTCGCTGGATATTCGCCTGGACTTGCGGACGCGGTGCGACATTACGGTCAGCCATATGTGCAAGAACAGATGGATAATGTTACAGGGGACCCGGATCAATATGGGCGTGCTATCATCACACGTGCATGCTCTTATCGTCATAACTGTACAAGCTATCGCTTTCCTTCGTGTCTCCCTGGACAAGAGGCACAATATATTCACGATCGCTGGATGGATCGTCAATTCCCATGGACTTGACTTTCAGGTCTTTCTTCTTCTTCTGCGAGCGGCGCTCGAAAAACCAGACGGCGATGGCGATGATTAAGATGACTGTTTTGGTGCCGATCTCAGCCTTCGTTCACGAGACGTTATAAATGAACGGAAATCTTACCCCCAATCACGCCAGCGAGGATCCCAAGGATGAGGGCAGTGTTTGGCTTGTCAGAACACGATATCTCGACGCGACTTATATCGAGTGGCGATGAGAGAGGTCAAGTCGGGAGGAGGGGGACGCACTGCTTGTCGTAACATTTTTCATTCTGATTGGGTACGTGCTTGGCCTTGGACTTGGACTTCTTCTTGGAGCTCTTGGAGCCCTTTCCGCCGGCTTTTGCGTCGACAGAGAGGATGAGCTGGAGCACGGTCAAGAGCAAGACCAGGAGAGGGGAGCCAGCGGAGATCATGGCTGGAGAGCTAGGGTGACAATAACAATTTTTGGGAACGCTATAAACCCAAACGTGACCTTGGTAGGCTGTGGGTCCTTTGACCAAGCGGGCGTAGCGCCGGCCTCTAGCAGAACTCGCAAAACCACAGAACCATGCACCGGAACAGGGAAACGGATCCGGACCGGTGCATCGACAGGGCAGGTGAGTGCTCGAGCGGGGGCGGGGGTCATCCCCTACAATTCAAGGTTGCGACTCATCTAATGCCTCCGAGGGGATGATCGCAGACATCAGATATCCCAACAACGACAAACCGGGGAAGCTCAGCCCATGGGTTGAGCCACGAGCCCGTCGAACCGCAAACGGTGGGACCCTGGGATGTCGTAAGTTCCTTGGAGGGGGGCAAGGGGATGGTCTGGATGCATGCTCATTATAGGCATCTATTCGGGGGTCCCTGTAACCAACTTCTACTGAATAACCCACCGCTTGACGACCAGCCGGTTATGAAGTCAATCACAGCCCCGACAGTTCTTCGGATGGAAACACGACCCGAGCACAATAACAAACCCACCACAGCGCGAGCGGGGATCAAATATTTTTCACTGTGAGTCCCTTCTGCTCGTCTTGACGCGTAAAATTTATGCCTTGCGCCAGACAGAGTTAGACCGAGTCTGTCGACGTCCTCAACGAGCCTCTCGAGCACGCCGGAGAGGTGCCCATCGACCGTCTTCGGGTACTTCGGCGGTGGAGACCGTACGCGACCTCAATTATCGGCTACTGGCCTTTCATTCTTATTCTGATTGGCTGGGTCAGTTCACGATGGGGACCGTAACCAACTGCTGGATCGCCATCTCGATCAGCACCTGATCTTGGCAGACGCGCGTGGGCGTGTGGTCTCCAGACAGTTCTCGAGGCTTCACGCTGTTATTCAAGCCCCAACAAGTCTCCGACTTCGACCCTGCTGTCGGGGGCGTCCACCAAACCAGCCCGCCTGAACCTCATGTCCACATTTCGAGATGAGTTTTCAATCCCCCACGCCACCCTAGATACCCAAAATACCCCGCCTCTCGCTGATCCTGGCTCACTGTACCCTATGACATTACCCACTGCACCCGGCCAACCTTCCCTGCCTCCTCCCCCCGCGATCCCTTTGGTCTTTCCCGAACCTGGCCCATCCAACTCCGCGCCCCCAACCTTATCTGCATCCCCTGAGCAGACACAGCAAGCGGGAGGAAAATCAACGCAAAAATCGCGCAGAAAACGCCAACGCATCGAACTCTCTCCAGACCAACCATTGACCGTCAAAGGAACTCAGCGCACACGCGTTTATACTGCCTGTCGTCCTTGGTAGGATCTCCCTACCGAAATGCACGATTATCGTTCTGACGTAGGATAAAAACGATCGGCTTATCAGCCGGAGCAGAAAAACTCGATGTGACGGTGGCCGTCCCTCTTGTCAAAACTGCATAAATCGTGCCCCCGGGGAACCGTGTTCGTATGATGAGGCGCCAAACCGACGCGGCCCTGACAAAGATCCTGGGGCCCGACAACGAGCAAAGATCTTGGGCCTCCCTCCTGAGCCCCGACGACGGCGCAGGGCTACCTCTGACTCGGCCCCAGCAACTGACAGCACCACACGGGAGACCGTGGCCCAAGTCCTCCCCTCACGTTCGAATACCGGCGGTTCACCTCCCCAACACCCGGACGACGGATTTGACCTCCCCACCCATTCCAATCCTTATCTTCACTCCCCGATCGATCTCTATGATGCTTCAGCGCGACCAATCACGCAGGGTCTACAACCCAAACCAAATTCCTCGTTACCGGCTCAGCCACTCGACTATGAGGGGAGGGACTCCCCCTCGGGCTCCTACGCGTATATCACTCCGCCTGCCTACGCCCCCAGTCAGCCGCCGCCACTGGGAACCTACTTTGACACCAATCCTGCGATCGTCCCCGGACCATCTCTGAACTTTACTCGGCAAACTTGGTGGGATGCTCTTCTAACCATGTACGCTGCATCTGGTGATTCCCCTATACCTACCTCCCTCACCCTCACGCACACCCAGAGAGAAGCCGCGTCCAGCCACATCCTCTTCGACATTAAATTTCTATTCAGGGTAACACCCTATCTGTTCTGCTTTTTCAATGTCCCTAGATTCTACTCTCTCTTCTCTGACCCTGCCCGCCGCCTGGAGCTGCAGCCTAGTTACATCTTGGCTATGTTGGCGGTCGCCACTTTTCTCCAGAGTTCGGAAACTGGGCTGGGAGCTGAGGGGAGAGAGAAGGCGCTAAGGCTACGCGATGAAGCCCAGAGCGCATTGGACGCCAGCTTAAACGCGGGGAGGCTGAACCATGACATCGTAAAGGCTGCCTGGGTACGCTGGCTCTCTTAAAACCTGACACTGAGTTCCAAACTTACGTATTCGTTCAGCTCATCGCATTCTTTGAAATCTGTGCACACCCTCGGCATTCAACGCAACGCGTAACGTCTTCGATGATGATGCTCGACTCGCTTGTCCGTTACATGAATCTCATGACAATTGACGTGGAGGACGAACGCGTAATCCGTTGGCCGGAGACTACTCCGCCGATCGTTCCGCGTCCTTGGGGAGCCTCTCCCACATCATCAACAACACCCACGCCAGATGCTTGCGGTTGTATAGACCAGACCCTCGGACACCGATGGCCGCTGGCTGCGACCACCGTACCTTCGTGGGTTTCGACACCGGGCTGGCCAGACGGATTGCCTGAATCCGAAATCCAGAAGGAGGAGTGCCGCCGATTGATCTGGAGCTCTATCCAGCTGCTCGCCGCGTACAACTCTTACTCTGTAGCTCGGGGGACTCAGGTCGTCAAATTTGCACTTTGTAAGGCCTCGAATGTCAGTTCCGTTTGCAAACGTCTGCGAATGTTTCAGACTAACCTTCTCAAACCCCAGTATGCATTCCTCCTTCCTGGGGAAATCGCGGTTGGTCCACGTGCGAGAGACACCGTCTGGAACATATATTTCAGGGCAATGGTGCTGTGGAATGGGTGCATCGGGATGAGGGGGGAAGTGAACGTCAGCGATTCCGTTCAGGCAAAATACGCGATGACGACCTGGATGGAGAGCTGTGAGTTGGATGACCTCTTGGACAAGCACACATGCGATACAGAACGGGCATTCATTTTTATTGGGAGAGAGTATCTCTACAAGTAAGTGCTGTCTACACCGGGAATATCCGTGTACAATCCCCTGACTCGACTCTCAGCATCAGGATGTACATATCACAGGAGTTCCGTCACTATATCCCGCTCGTCCAGGCGTAAGTTCAGCGCGGAGCAGTTGTGTGCCCCATGGCTGAGCCTTTGTTTTGTAGGGACTTGATCAACCGGCGCAAGGCCGAGGAGTGGCGTACGTATGGTTTCCTTATTCGTGTGGGCGTCGGATTCTAAGCGAACTTCAGTATCGCATCAGGTTGTCGTAATGAACCATCTTATGGAAGGCTTACCAAAGGTTACCGGCCACAGCAGCGGTTCCGTGATGCACCGCCCCTTCTTTGTCTTCTGGTTTATGGGACAAATATCCCGAGCTTTGACACTCTGGTCTCTGGACAACTCACTCCTGATAGCCCTCGACGTCGGAAAAGCCATAGTCATGCCGATCGAGTATCTAATGTCCCTCTTTCCCTGCGATGGTGCGTTCTCGGCTGCTTCCACGACTTGTTGGGTGCTGACCTCCTAGCCAAGCCCAACGCGCTGTTTACGAACGTCTCCGCGAGCAATTGGTGGCTGCTTGCATTAGCGCCCAGATACCCCCGCCACCTCCTCCGAAGATTACCCTAAGGACTACCTCTACCCTCATTGGCGCGTCGGAGCACCTGGAGTACCACAGGCTACCGCACAGTCTGGGCTGAGATAACCGTTTATCGTACATGTCATGAGTAATTTACTATTCTACGTTGTCTGTCGTAATGAGCCATCATACGCCCGGTACGTACGTCCCGATCGCCGTTCGCCTCCTGAGCGTAAATCCAATCGACCGTCTTCCGAACTACACCACCACCATCACCCCTCATTCACCCGGCTCGGTTTATCGTCAAATTCTACAACACTCTGTTTCTCTACGTTAACTGCAGATTCTAGCGATGGCGGCGACGCTTCCGCCCGCAGCTGCCCTTGGGGTCGAAAGTGTGGAGACCGTTAAACTCGATAGCGACTCGCCTAGCGAGATTGAGCGGGAGGAGATGGAAGTAAATCTACAAATCGAAGGGAGCGGGAAGAGGGGCCTCAAACGGAGGGCTTCCTCGAGTTGGGGCGAGGGCTCTGGTGATTCGCCGAGCCGGAAACGACTCAAGGACGAGAACGATGGCCAAAAGGAGCCGACTCATTCTCGAGCTAGTGACCCGACGGATGCCACAGACGGACAAGCTCTGATAGACTATTTGGCCCAAGAACTGGAGTGTGGATGTTGCGCAGCTCTCGTTTACAGCCCCGTCACCATCATCCCATGTCAACACTCATTCTGTGGAAGGTGAGATCAACCATTCGCTCCCAATTTAGGCACGTACTAATGGCGATTCATACAGCTGCTGCGTGTTATGGATTAAGGTGGGGAGGACGACTACCGATTTACCGTTCACCAGTTAAACGATTATGCCCCAGAATGGTGGGGCGAGTTGCCCCTCATGTCGAGGTTTATCGACCTCCGTGATGCCTTCTAGGATACTCCAATCCATGGTCAACGTTCTGCTCCGTGCGGACCCATCAAGGGTCCGAACACCGTCCGAACGTGCCCAAGCGGACGAGATCTACCGACCCGGTCAATCGCTGAGGGTACGTAATCGGTTCCCTTCTTGGCTATCAATGGCTCAACTAATGGACGTGCAGATCCCTCCACCAAGGGAGGCCTCACCAGAACCAACTCTTCCTCGCAATACGGATTATGCGCAACCCTGCCCCCACTGCATCCCAGGAAATCCCTTTGGATGGAAGTTCGTCAATCACACCGCCTTCCGTGGTGTCCCTGACCGACGTTCGTTTCAGTTGCCCGAACCCAATCCCAGATCCGGACACAAACCAAGACCAAGGGTGGCTTTTGGAGGACGGTGCCCCTCCCGGTCACGGCTTCTGTGGGCATTGGTGAGTCCTCTGCGGTTCTCGACCCTGTTTACCTGACTCACCTTATTATAGTGAGAACCTCGTGGCTCTCCGAGCTCCTTCTACAACCCGCTGCGACTTCTGTCAAGTCTCCTTTTGTGGAATAGGCATCCCCGAGAGGTGTTACGCCTCTTCACTCCCATCTCAGAACCCGAACGGGTTTTCAGATCTCGGAGACCTGATCCAGGCTCCTGACATCTACGAATGCTTCGAGGGAAACACCGTCGAAGTCGATAGACTTTTTGATTACCTAACCGAGCACCGTGTGGCGCCTAAGCAGATCTACCAAGAAGTACGTGTTCATCGCACAGTTCGTCCTAAACCTCCTAATCGCTCGCCAAGATCGTCCAACACGTTCAGAACACCCCTGAGCAATTCACACCACTGTTCGTCCAGGAACTCTTCACTGAGATCCATGGGGTTGCCGGAGGTATCGATCCCAACCCAACCGCACCCCGTCAGAAGATCTGCAGGTGGTGTGCCACCGAGGTTTTCCTTTGGGGTATCCGTGATTGGTGGATCCGGGAGAGAAGGAAGGGCCACGTTTCTGCTACAATCCTTGACAAACCGGACTGCGCTAGTGGGAAGTCTTGCGGGAATCAGAAGGATCCAGGTGAGTGACCTCTATCCCCTGTATGCGACCTAGGCCTTACCTCAAATATAACGCAGATCATGCACGAGAGTGTACGCTCCCGTCGCTCGTTCCCAGGCGACGTTATACTGATCAACCCGTTCCAATTTGTAGTCAACCATATGATCTACACGGTGGCAGAGAAGGCCGCAGAACCAATAGCAGAGCCATCCCATACCTCGGCGAACACCACGGGAACAGTACTGGACCATCGTGAACCACAAGGAATAGCAGCGAACTGAATTATTGCGGTACCGCAATAACCAAGCATCTTTCACTCTTTCTTTCATAACATCAAGGGGTTTACGGGGCATGTGTACAACAGTAGTTCACCGTGGTGAGAGTTGAGCAAGGCAGTACAAGATTCGTTCCGACCATATATACGAAACTTCAGCATCGGGAGAGAAAACCCAGCATACAACCGATTGACCCAACACAGTACTTTAGTGCAAGCAGAAACCTAAAGTGACAACGTAGTCGGTGGAACGCAAACGCTAATATAAAACCCCAAAAACTATCACCACGAGTCTAGAGGATACCGCCTAATGAGTACATCGCGCCGCTCTCCTCCCATCCCCCCGGACTCTTCTGAGCGCGTGTTGTGTGCGAAGTGGCCTCGGGGTCTTGTTGGAGCTGTTTAGCCCTCAGCTGGACCGCCAGTTGTGCCCTCTTCGCCGCCTTTGCTGCCTTCTTCTCGTCCTTGTCCTTTCCCTTGGATAATTTGCTCGAGGTCGTAGTAATGGACGCAGAGTCCATCGACCGTGTAGCCAGGGATTGGGTTTGGATCTGACCCTGGACCCGCTTCCCCTCTTTCTTTTGTTCGGAAGCGGCTCTACCGTTCTGCAGAAAGAGGGATCGGAACACTCCTCGCTTTGGGCTTGGGGTATAGCCGTGGTTAGAAGGGGATGGATATTCCACGGGGTTGGGGCTAATACCAACACTCGGAGAACGTTCACCGTTGAAACTGTCTGACCCCGCCCCGGGAGGTATTTCGATCCGAGGGCGTGGCCGAGTAACTAGTGCGGAAGCCGGACCCGAGGTGGGGAAGTATGAGACTTCGAAGACAGGATCGGTGTACCCAGTCTGCGTAATCTCGGAAACGTCGTCGTCTGAGAAGCGCGAAGACACGGATTGGTCAGTCGGCGATTCTATGCGACGACTGTGATCGTAGGTTATCGTTTGTTCGGAGGAAATCGAGTGTTGGGCACGACGGCGTATGGTGGCGTCTGGTGGAATGGTTACCACTAGTGGGGGCAGCTGGTTGTGGCGAGCCCGCCGATCCTCGCTTGGGGTGCCGGGGTAATTGTCCCTAGTGGCGTCCTCAGGGGCCTGGCGTGAGCCGGGGTGGTGCGCTACAGGGCGGCTGGGGACGTTCATGTACCCAAAGTGGTCAGAAGAGGGGGCCTCGTGTTCAGGAACGGTCGCGGGGGTTGGAGGGCTCCTCCATCCATCAGTGGAAGGCGTGGTTGTGGTAAAGCTCCTTTTCGACTTTAGAGATGGGCTGGCTGACGAGAAGTGCAAACCCTTCGGGCTTCTAGGGCTAGAGGTGAGGGAAGAGGTGTCGGAATCACTGTTGTGCGGCACGTTAGCCGTCAGCAAGGATGGGAGGTAGGGGTTGACGTGCAGCTGCGAGTCGATAGGTCTATCTGAGGGGAACTCCTCAGGCAGGGGGAGCAGAGGCACAGATGTCATGGTGGCCCTCTTCGAGTGGTAAACCATTACCACTTCCAGCAGATCATCAATTTCCATCTCCGTACTCTCCCTCAAGCCACCCCCAATGGAACCCCCGTTATGGAGCGGTCCGTCCGCCCCAGAATAGTCGGTTGCATTGATGTTCTCGTGGGTTGGGTCGATGCTGAACCTTTCCTGTTGGGGGTAGGTGACGGCGGCCCACGGACTTAGCGGGTGGTTCCAGCCTGCACCTGCTGATGGCCAATGTGAGTCCCGGTGGCCGATGTCGTTCTCCGTTGGTAACCTAGAGCTGTTGTTCAAGATAGATGTAGTTGGAAAAACTCCAGGTGTGTGCCGGGCCGGATACTTAGTTAAGGAGGGAGGTTGGACTGGTGACGACAGCCCGTCGCTGGTCCAATAAAGAAGAGGAAGATCTTGATTACCATCGGAGAAACTGGATACCATCAGTGATTCTCCTCCCAGCGAGCTCCGTGACACTGATGAGAAGGGGGGGGTTGGCACAAACGTTGAGTCCGTTTGCGCGTTTTCATTGGTTTCCTTGCGGTTGTGATGACCCACATCTGTTAGGGTGGTGGATGGAACGTTGAGCGTCGACAGCCACTGTCCACTCCGGAAAAACAACCAACAAGAGACAAACCCGGTTTGAGTGAAATAAGAGAGAAGAGAGAAAAAAACAGAAAGAAACTAATGCCAACAAAGAAACAGACACTAAAACGTACTGTCGCTGGAACCACCACCTCCGTTTTTCAGCATAGCACCATTACCGTACGGATCTGCTGGCGTCCTCTGCATAAATGAAGCATCAGACATCCCTCTGGGTCTTGCCGCCGCAGAATCCATCCCTCCTCCGCCAGTTCCGTCTCTACTGCTCCCATCATCTCTGTCCCTGGATCTCCGCCCAGGTCGTTTTTGACTGTACGCCTGATATTGGTTGTGAGCAAGGCTGTGATTGAGAACTAGTGTGGTCACACTCACCATCACGACACGTAAGGCGCTTATGGCAAAATAGCGTCAGCCGAGGGACCGATAGAGATATCCTAGATGTCGTACCGGATTTGCAGGCTCCTGCAATTACACAGTGTGGATACACCATAGATACCCACGGAAGTTGCATATGTCAAAGCACGGTGCATCGCATGTTTGACCAAGTTTTGCAAATGCCCCAGGTTGTATGTACTCGACAGCAACAAGAGTTGACTGAGTACCGCTGGGGCGTGTTGCAGCGGGGTAATCAAAGCCTTGGTGTAGAAGTACTGCACGAGGGCAAGCGATATAGGATAGGATTCTGAGAGATTCAATAGTCGAGAGGATAACCTTGGGTCGGCCCTTGGTTCCTTGGATAGACTGGCAAGTTCCGGCAGTGGCACATCTGCCCCAGCGCCAGCGACGGGTTGGAGGGTGTTTACGGCGCGGGCAGCGTTCTGCAAGAAGAGGTTCCGCTGCTGTTTGAACCACGGCCACCGTTCCTCCAGGATCTTCCTCGATACAGCAATTTTCCTCTCATCGTCACAAAGGATGTCAAAATCGGTCATGACACCCTCCTCTAGAACAGCCAACCCAAGCTGTTGCTCCTCGATGGGCATGTACAGCTTGGGGTACTGGTAAATGCCGAACGCCTCGAGGTCTATGCAGGCAGCGTGGTCCCAACTGAGCAAGCGGCGGTTGTAATCGGAAGCAAGGTTCCCGGTGGCATTGCCAAAGATAATGAGCTTGTTGGCTTCGGGCCACAAGCAACTCCTGAACCAAGAACCTGACGCCAGCGCGCTGCCAGGGTCTATTCTGGACCAGGTCATGGTGACGAGATCGAGCGCCCAAATGGAGAAGGATTGGTAGGATTGGGTGAGGTAGGTACCGGCGACAATGAAGTGCGTGCCGAGCATCGCGCCGGTGGGGAAACGCAGGCCGGGTGGGAAAGACGTGCCGGTCATCGACAGGGACCGGTCGCTGATGGTGAAGTCGGATCCTGAGGTCGGGGAAAACACTTCAAGCTCGCGTTGTACATTTGTGAACTGTATGGAGGCAGAGTAGTAAATGGTTGCTTTACGGAGCTCGGAGATACGCGGGAACTCACGTTGTAGTTGCTGAAGAGGTAGATATCACACGGGTGATCATCGGTTGGAGTGGCGGAGTAAGGGAGGTGGATCAAAGCGTCCTGAGCGGTGAACTCTTTGGTTGTACTCGGATTTCGCGAGAACCTTGTGCCAGAGGGACCGAGTTTGGAAGTGTGCAGGCCATTGTTGACTTCCTCTTGGGGGAATCGAACGGTAAGATTTGAACAGACAGCAACGCTTCGATATGTACCGCAGTGACGGGGGTATTCCCGCCTCTGAGCCCAGGTCTGGGTACGGAGATCGAAAACGTAGATATCGTCGAGCCAGACGTTGGAGAGGTCTTGCCCACCGATGACGAACAGCCCATTCGATGTGATCGATGATAGGTGAGCGTAGCGGGCTTTTGGGATCAGTTCTGGGGGGCTGTTGGTGGAAGGGGGCAGCCAGCGCCTAGTCGTGAGGTTGAAGAAGCGGACGTCATTCAAGACACACAGCTCTTCTGGGTTGGTAGAGTCTGATTGGAGGGCCATGCCTCCGAAGACGATTAAATTGTTGTTCCCTGTGGTTCCAGAACGCGGGTGGGAGGGAGAATGGAGTAAGGGATAGGAAGTACGCGTTGGAGCGAGGCACAGGGACTCACAGGCGTCGGTACTATGAAAGTACCTGGCCCTGGGCTGATCCGAATCAGGGCTCTGTGGGATCTTTTCCCATGCAAAGGTTTCGATGTCGAACATGTAAATGTCTGTGACCATCCGCCGTTCTGCGACGAGGCGACCTCCCTGGACGGGACGAAACGTGTCAGAGTTGGTTTGGTGTAGAGATTGAGCCATACATATAGGTAAATCTTGGAACCGACGATAGTGGTAGATGCGCCCTGGAAATGAGAGTGAAAACGGGCATCTGGCGCGTGGGATGTGCAGATGCATACAACGAGTTTTGGTGGGACATCCCCGAGGGTTTTTCTGCAAAAGGTGGTAAGGTCCGAGATGGGGTACATGATGGCCTGGGGGGCCTGGGCGGGCAACCAGAGCGGGGAACGGGGGAGAGGGTGATTGGGAAAAGGGTGAGAGAGTGAATATCTGGCGGGAGTAATGGGGTCTTGCCAGATAGGGAAGGGAGGCGATAAGCGGGATGGATCATGCTCCTTCCCTCCTCCGTTCCGCCAGGAATTCGCGCAGTCGTCAGAAATCCGTGTAGATTAATGGCCAACAAAATCCACGCCTCACCAGATACCCTCAGGGTCCTTCCGCACACCCAGTACCACACCGAAGGCTCGCTCTCTCCGTCGAATGTCGCCCCGGATCCTCTCGAGCAGTTCCGGATCTGGTTCACCGAGGCTTCTGCTAAGGTCCCCGAGCCAGAAGCCATGACGCTTTCCACCGCCACAGCCTCCGGAATCCCATCCGCCCGCACCGTGCTCTTCAAGCAGGCCGATTCCACCGGTTTCGTCTTCTTCACAAACTACACGAGCAGAAAGTCAAAGGAACTACTCGAAAATCCAAACGCCGCTCTCGTGTTTTATTGGAAGGAGTTACACAAGCAGGTGCGCGTATTGGGCAGGGTAGAGCAGCTGAACAGGGAGGATAATGAGGAGTATTTCCACACGAGACCCGTCGGTAGCCAATTGGGAGCCTGGGCGAGTAAACAGAGTACGGTGATTGAGGAGGGCGAGATAGAACAGAGGTTGGAGAAATACAAGCAAAGATTCCACGTCGACGAGGGTGACTCCTCGGCACAGATCCATGTCCCGGATTTCTGGGGAGGGTGGCGCGTCGTTCCACAGTGGGTCGACGTCCGAATCCTTCCGCCTGCCCTCCGAGCTCACAGAGATGCTGCAGGGAAGTCGAATTCTGGATGGGAAAGCCATCTCGACTACACGACCGCGTCGTCTACAAGCGATCCGACGACAGCCAGCCAGACTGGTCAATCAACCGTCTCTCGCCGTGAATCGTCTGACCCCCAATCGGTCAGTATTCCCACTTGTGACCGTCCATCGATATTGATACGGTGTGTTTAGAGACTGGTGAAGAGTCGTGTGGTCACATAGGACATCTATACCTATTACAGTAGATCTAGACATCATACACGCAGAAGTAGCAATCGTGAGAACTCCCGGCGACCCCAGCTCCGCGTCAGCCAGATCCCCCAATGTTACTCCTCGGTAGTCGGAACACGATGTCGCGTTCCCGAATACACCTCGGGGCCCTCAAAACTCAGAGGTGGTCGACGCGACACAAGTCAACCCTCCAAGACCTCACCCGGCAGTCGAGGGTCAAACCACCAGGACCGAACCCCCCAAGCACGTACAAGTCAAGCACAGCAAAGGTTTCGAGGGTCCTACAATGGACGTTGGTCCCGAGTGAGTTCTCTCGTGGGTCTACCAAGCCGGCGCGATCTAACATGACCCAAGGCGTATTCGGCTACATGGCCCTCTACGGCGACTTTGGGGAACACGAGCATATTTTTAGTCCCGTAAGTCCGTCGGATTATGCGCACTGGGCTGCTCTGACCTGAGACTCTTGTGGTGTAGTTGAGGAGGTGGGTGCGGAAGAGCGAGGACGAATTTTGGCAGCTTTCACCGGAGGAAAGAAGGATAGCTCAGGGCGGTCCAGCGGAGGAGGGTGTATGGTTGAGGAAGTAGTGTATTGGACGGTCTATTGTAGCCGGTGCGGGAATGCGATCGTGAGTGTCGGACGGGCTTCGGGTTTTCAAACGACTGTACATGAACTGTACAGTTTCAGCAAATGGCCACCGCGAATCCAATCCAACCTTACCACCCGCCTTATCAGCAAGGTACCAGAACTCCCTATGCTTTGTTTCTGATCCTTATTGGACTCCTTTCCAGTCCTTCCAGATGATCCCGAGACCGTCGCTCTCAAACGGACATACCTTTCCCTCCTCACCAACCAACAGGTAATCGACATCTCCGTAACCCTCGACCTCTACGCCCCAACACACATCCGGAACACGGTATGGCCCTACGATCTCAAGGCCGCCATCGCGTCCTTGCTCGCGAACCAGACCAAACCCGCTCCGTCCGAAAATCCTCCTGCAGACGATCAATCGAAACCGACCGATTGCTCTAACCAAACCGCGAATGGTCATGAACCACCCCCAATGGCCTCCTTGGGCCAACCTCCTCTTCAAGAGCCTCCATCTGAGGCGCGGGAACAACCGCAACAGCCGCACTCTCATCCACAACCTCACCCTCCACCTCCTGCGCCCCCTCCCGTCCAGTTCTACCCATACCCGACACAAGTCCCACCCTACCCTCACGCTCCGTATTATGGTCATGGCCAGCACCACCCACCCGGTATGCCAGGGTTTTTACCCCCTCCGATGCATTACGGTACCATGTATACCCGTCCTCCTGTGACTCGCCCAGATGGTTCAACCGAAGATCTGCCGAGCTACGAGGAGATGATTGTCAATGCTCTGATGGAACACCCAGACCCAGAGGGCGCGCCTCCCAAAGATATATTCGCGTGGATGGCAGCGAGGTATCCGCTACAAACAAATTTCCGGCCATCAGCTAGCCAGGCGCTGCAGAAGGCATTTAAGAGGGGTAGGTTGGAGAAAGGGCCTGGCGGGAAATACCGTCTGAATGCGAGTTGGGAGGGAGGATCTGTAGGTCTCTCGCTACCTCTGATAACCGTCCGCTGGTCCTAACGTTGGATAGACTTCGCGCCGGACCACAAGACGTCCGTTGACACAGCAGGTCGTCGTTCCCCCTCCCCATCAGCCCCACCCATTCACACAGGTCCCCCTCCCGCCTCATGGGCAATTCAATTACCAACACCCTGGGTATCCTGGACAGCAACGTAAAGCCGAACAGACGCCTACAAATCAGGATACGTCCGCTGCTTCGACAGTGATTGACGATTCAGGCGAGGGAAGTGAGGCGTGGGAGGCAGCTCAAAATATTATCAAAGCTCTCAACTTTGGAAACCTTTTACAACAAGTCGAGCAGCATGCGCTACAGGCTGTCGCTGCTGAGAAGACGTCGGTGGAAAATTCCCCGGATGTCCCACCAATAAAAGACGAACGGGCCGGGTTGCAGTCCGATTTGGTCCTCCTTGCTGCCCAGCTGGCCGAGATTGCCGGGGGTGGTGACGCAGGTTGAGGACCGTTGGCGGTTTCGTCAGTGTTCTTGGACATGATCGATCGGAATTCTCCTTTTGCATGTATGCTACTAGAATGTGGATTGAATGAAGATTGAACACTTTCTCACAAAGCGCAATCTGTACCACCGAGTGAGACTCTGATGCAAGGGCTCCACAAATGTGAGCAATTCGCAATTCGCGACACGGTCCACACCTCCGCCTGTTAGGATGGAGAAGGCCGTTATGCTACTGCTAGGCGCGATCAACCGCCAAAAGGTTTATGGCGCCCCACTATTGTCTCTCACCTATTGGCGTGGGCGGACCTCGGATTCTACGCACTAAGCGATCACGGGGGGTTGAAGTTCATCCAGATCAACGCCCCGTTCACTCTGCGCTTTGCCGTATCGCACATCCATGAGAGGTCCGAACAACTCCAAGCGGATGAGCCCAGCCACAACGGTTGTTTGGTGTTGTTTGTGTAGCGGGAACACCGTCGGCGACCGCCGAAAGGTGGAGGTCCAGCAAGAACTCTCACGGCGGGACAAAAACACCCTCGACGTACTCTCCGAATAATTATGCAACCCTCCCTCGCTCGTCGCCAGCTTGGCGGTATCGTCCCACCGAAGGTCGCATCCCCAACTCTCCTCGTACGTTGCTAAAATTCTCCGCTGGGGGGTTCCGCGGCGCCTGACGTTTCGCGCTTTCTGGTTCCGGTACAGACCGGAGGATCTGGAGGAAGCCTCACCCCCCTCGTCAACTTCTACTCTAAACTCCCCAAGGGACCAACCGCTCAGTCGAACTTTGGAGGATTGAAGGCTAGGTACTTCAGCGGAAAGAACGCGTCCGCCGCTCCGATCCTTGCTACCATCCTCGGGATCTTCACCATTGGTTACACCATCGATTACCAGAGTGCGTACCACACTCTCATACACCGCACTCGTTCCCGTCTTCGAACTGACTCCCACGGTTTTTCGGTTCATTTCATTTTCTCACATGACCTGTATTCGCGGACCGGGTTTACACTATGTGCAGTGCATCTGAGTGCGTCACAGCTACGAAAGTTTTCGCCTTATGGAATGACCGCAACTGACGCCTGGCCCCTTTCGACGTTTCCTTGTTATAGAGCACCACAAGAACCACGCACACTGATTCATGACGCAAGGTCGGAGTGAAACGGCATGGACGGCGGCTGGGCGAGCGTTATTGCACACGTGCATTCATTTGTTATAGAGAGAGCAGCGTCCGCCGCTTGTGTGGTCAATACAACCTGAAGGGTACCCTGCCGTTGCGAATCAGAAACTTGCCCCCGTATGGAATCGTTCGTTCTCCCCAACTCAATGCTGGAAAAATTCATAGCGTCAATCGTGGCGCACCGACTTACGAGCCGCCGCTACGTACGTCGGGCGCGCATATACTGACCGGGATCCGGGGGTAAGGGATCTGAGGGTGATAGCGGAGACTGAGAACAAGCTTGTGAAGGATGACGCCATCACCTGACGTGCATTCGCTGTTGCCAGTTTCGCCTTTTGTCTCAGTCGCGGTGCAGCGTTCGGGTAATTTTGGGCCATGAACGAAGGGCGACGTCAGAGGACCGGGAGGGCGAAACACGCGGTACGCTCGCGATTGTGGTTGCTGGGATATCGCTCCACCGGTCAAATCAGAACCAGGGAGGCCCCGTGAGAGGCGGATCCGAGGTTGTCGCTACGAAGACACCCGTCCGAGCACCGAGGTGCGTTTAGGTTTCCACCAGCGTTTGCACTCGTGATCACGGAACAGAATGGCCGGGATGGAGGGGGCGGATCTTCAGTCTGCGTCAGTTGACAACGATATTTTCCTACACGCTGGGCCATCGCACGCGCGTGAAACATCGAAACCACGGTTTGCACTCAGAGTCGGGCTGACGAGACGGTACACAAGAAAACACGTTGATTGATGCCTAGGATTACAGATGACAACAAGTATGGACAATGCAGTGGGGGGGGGACCGAAACAGCGGGAAGTGGCACAGGTTCGGTGGCAGTGACGACGAACACGAGGGAGGATGTGGTCGGTTTAAACGTCAAGCAGGGACTCGCCTAGCAGCGGCAGCTCGGCAGGCGAAACAGTAGTCGTTGACGGTGTCAATGTCTTTTTGGACCTCGAGGCCATAGTTCTAGGGAGAGAGAGATCAGCCGTCGCGGTTGCCGTTCATAGTGGCGCGATCGGTCTTCCCGCGTCGCGCGCGAAGGGTGGCGTACCTGTATACACCTCGAATGATCCCTGCAACCCTTTGTGTGTTGGATGCTCTTCTCGCAGTGGGAACTGTTGCAGTCCATGATGGCGAGAATCATGTGCCTTTGGAAGTGCTGGGGGAGAGAGAATGAGAGGGATTCGCGGGGTTTGTTGGGATTATTGAGTGGCTCACTCCACATTTCGCCCACCGGGTACCTTCACTGTGCAGGGAGAGTGGTCAGTGGTTTGTTGGAGGGGAGGAAGCGAGAGGAGGGAGGAACGTACGCAATTCTGCGACACATTGTGTGTGAGTGTGGGGATAGGACGCGGTTGCAGGAGGTGGGGATGGGAGGGAGGGTGTTGGGGGAGGGAAGGGCGGCAGGACGGGATTATATACCCATGTTGCGAAATTACCGACCGAATTTATAGAAGACGCAGAGGGAGTGGGCCATAGACGACGGGGAAAAGGAAGCGCTGGATGGACGGGATGTCGCTTCCGTTTCTTTGCGCTTCTGAGGCGATTCCCCCCCTTTTATTTTGTTTCTCCTCATCCTCTAGGGCGTATCGACGCAGCGGGTGGTTTGTATATACGCCTCATCCCTCTCCCCAAATAGACCATTTCTCGTTTCCGTATTTCCGACACCACCGAGAATTGGTCGAATATTTGGGGCCCGGGTCAACTTTCCCAGCAACTCGCTGAGCATGCGCTCGAATATCCAAGATAGTGCAAGACTCGGTCGTGGACCCAACCGAGCAACTCCGTCCCAAGCCCTGCCAGGATCAGGTAAGGTACATAAAACCAATACGGCCTCACTTTGGGAGAAAAAAAAGGCAGGCGAGCGCGGGTCAATTTCCAATTCACATCTGTTAAGGTTTTGCGAGGATCGGTCACCCACAGGCTCTTGAAAGGAGTGTGTGTCCTAGCATTCCTCGTACACCGCTTTGGTCGTTCGAGGGGATGTTCGCTCGAGAAGCGCATGATATCAGCGATATCTTATCTTAGAGCTCTCTCTCGTCCGTATCACCGCTGGGGAAGCCATCAAACATTCACACAATTCATTCGATTCCACGACCACCGTCCGCCCACACGAACATCAGCCTCGACGTCCACCTCCCCCGCGCGGATGGTAACAGGCTGATAAACAAATCAGCAGCCGTCCCCTCCTGTCCACCGTTTCCGGGGTTCCGGATTGGGATCGACTCTGATCATGATCTTGAAGTGAGGGGAGGGCGAACCATCCCCACTCGCTTTGACGTGACCAGGCTGATCCGCGAAACTTCACCACCCCATGGCCCTAAAATCGTCCACCGGTCACCCGAAGGCCCCCCCCCCCACGGCCTGGGAACGAAACGAGGGTAAGTTTGAGGCACTAGGCCCATCACCTGGGTCACCTGAGTGCGGCGACTGCGAACGGGGCCAGCGACGACTCCCCACCATTCATGCCCTCGGCGTTTCCCTTCTGGACACCCATCATTGATCCCACGAGCAGATCACCACACTGTCCGTCACCGCCTTCCACACAGCTTGCGGCTGGAAAGTAACCAAGCACGATGAAGTTGTGATAATAGCATTCCAGAAATCAAACAAACGGACCCCATATACATAAAATTTCACCCGCACTACCCAGTCCCCCCCTTCGGTCCAGATCCCCCCTCCCCCTCCCCCCCCTCTCCCTCCACCTCCGCCACCATGAATTTCCTCGTGAGAAGGTTGAAGATGCTGCCAAATATGAACGTTAGGAGCGTCGAGCTCATAATGATCACATTGTACGGCATGCTAAAGTCCGGGGTGGCCAGGTCAACCAACAGTATGGGCGTATAAATCCGCTCCAGCTCATCCGACCCCCCCTGGTCAGCCCTGATCGGAACAAATACTGCGGGTGGCAGGTCCCAACCTCTCTGGGCATCAGGCGGATGTTCCGTATACCGTAAGAACGCTTTCGTCACATCCATCGTCATATAAACCGTGCTTCCGGCTGGAACCGTCACCGTTGATTGGTATAGCGTCGGTCGTGAGTGTGGGATCGGGGGAGTGTACGTCGTGTCACTCAGCAGGTCACCTGTTCGTATGTCGGAGAATAAATGGAATCCCCCATGGAAACCGTCAGCACGTTCCACCCTATAGTGTGAAATGAGACCGAACCTCGGCTCGTCCCGTTGCACTCAATCCGGAGTGTGTGAAGGAACATCTGAACGAACCACGGCATCGTTTCCAAATATCTGCTTTGGATATCACCACCCCTGTTATTTGTTATGGCAACGTTCAGGGAGCCACGGTATTTGTTAACGCTCTTCAGCGTTCGTTGAATTGAAAGCGCAGAGACAGAATTCTGTTTTCCGGTCGCTATTCAAACATCAGCAAACCGCAGACAAAGGAACGGCCCGGGATCTCACGATTTTGAAAAGAGGTCTCCTCGTGCCAACGCATTTCAACATCTGTGCCTACGAAGCGTGGCGTCGGTGCGCACGAATGCTGAAAGGGGGGACCACGAAGCTACTCACTGCCGAAAACATCAAACACAGCGAACGAACCCCCCACTCTGCTCGGCTGCGGTGTGAAGAGATGCGGCTGATCTTGTGGAATGGAGACCCGTATCTGGCTTGCCGAAGAAACCGGACAGGCTTGCTCGATCCGCCGTCCAAACAGCGATCCCAATGACCAATCTTGAGCCAAAACATTGATAAGCTGCCTCTATTACTTCGTCGCCCAACTTGACAAGACCTACCCCGTTTTTTGTTCCAAGAATTACGTATCGGGTCCAGCACAGCTTGGAACGTGAGCCGGACTTGGATTCCGACGCCTTCTCTCCACAAAACGTGGATGGACATCCCGTGCCAATCAGCGTCGAACAACTTGTGCGGATTCAGGAGGGTCGCTATCCCCGAGAAAGATTTGCATGGCAAGAGCTTGTAGAACGGCGTTAGGTTCTCGGTACAGACGTGTTCCGACGGCAGAAACGCATGTCTCAGGTGATGAGCGTGACCCCAGTCAGGCAGAGACCCTTCTGGCCGGAAGGTCTCCGATGGTGACGTCGTCCTTTGCTCGTCCATCACACCAAGAGACGCGCAGAACAGTCCTGCCAAAGCATTGCGCAATCCTTGCCATCGTTGGTCGACACTGAACGCCTACAATTCAGCATGATGGGGGTAGAAAGGGGGAAAACAAAGCGCGCGCACGACGTCGATGCCCCATCCGCGATCCAGGCCCACAGTTCGCCACCGGTCGCCACACCTGGTTCATCTGGCATCCCCCACGTGTCGTAGTTCCATTTACCTGCGTTCAGGGAGAGATGCAGTTCGGTGATTCCATATTCCCGAAGAATCTGCCCGAGAGTGAGAGGGAAAAGGGTATAGTGCTGAGCTGGCTTGTGGGGTCAGTGTGCTTCTCCTCTCAAGGGGGTGGGGGGACATACATTCGTCGTCTCCACTCAGTGATTCTGGGTTCCTGGGCGATGTGTCCTCCAGCGTTGTTGTAAAAGAAAACCGAGCACCGATTCTACCGTCCTTCAGAGGGCGAATGACCAAATCTTCTTCGAAATGCTCGGATTCCGTCCCAGGGTCGGCGTAGATCATCCACGCAGCCAAAAGCACGCATAACGCGAGATGGAAAATCATCTGATGTCCAAACACTTCACGAGGTCATAGCGGTCGCCGATGAGGTTGGCTGCGTCACGGATTTTGGCGCCCGAATTTCCTTCCGTCACCTCCGTGCCGACGACCGCCAACTCCTTGGATCATGGCATCCATCTCGTCCAAGATATTCACGGTCGCAGAACACACCCCGGAAAGTGGCGAACACCGGTCGACCCGTCGTTTTCTCGTGAACCCGGAGTGTCTGAAACCCTTTAAGCTATCAGCCGGAGAGGTAGTGGCAATAGTCAGTCTAGAAAACTCCGATCCCGCGGTGAGCGTCCAATGTTCCATCTATTTTTGTTATTCTGACGTTTTGCTGACCAGATGGACGCTTCTTCAGCCGTTCTCTGTAGGAGTTCTGTGGCCAAATTCAGAGCTTGAGAAAGACGGTCATTCTCCCCACTAAACCGCCTGACATCATCTAATCGCGCCCACTTCCAGTTATTTCTGTATCGCGATCCCATACCATGACCGCTAGACTTGCACTTGGGGGCGATGCAAGGATATACCAACTCGGCGGTAATCTCCCACGTGGTATACCGCCCCTGCGACAGATCCAGGGGGCAGGAACAATCCGTATCGCCGTGAAAACTCAAGGCAAGCGCGACACAGGCACAAAACCATCAGACGGGAAGCCGCGAGACTGGCTCACGCTACTTGTCAAGGAGGAACTAGGTTAGTGCTTATTATCCCGCCAAATCACGAAAACTCGTACTCATGGTCACCTTCTAGTTGATCTCAAATACGTCACAAACAAACAGAAAATTACCCTGGGATACGAAGGAAAGACGAACGCCTTCGAAGTACATGCTATATCACCGCAATCGTGTGGTAAAAATACGCCTGAAGACTTGGTATCCCATCTGGAAGGACTCAAGATGGACCCTGCACCACAGATCTGGATAGTGGGATGGGATACCACCGTGGCGATCTTGCCAGCTGACACCCCCAATCCTCTAGAACCCGGCGAGGTACGAACTATTTTCCCACTCGACACCACGGCTTACATCAACGGCAGCAAAACCAGCTGACAGTCACGGACCCATACGCTGCAGTCGGTGGGTTGGGTAAACAGATATCGCAAATCCGGGCCCTCATCGACATCCCGCTGACCCGTCCCGATCTATTCCAACACTTCGGTTCGCATGACCTAATCCCTACAACGCACACCTTCCAACTTTGTCTGTTTCTGTCTAGGTCTCAAGCCACCGCGTGGGGTTTTGCTCCACGGCCCGCCTGGTACGGGCAAGACCCACCTTGCGCGCGCCATCGCATCCTCCACGAGTTCATCCATTGTTGTCGTCAACGGTCCAGAGTTGTCTTCCGCCTACCACGGAGAGACAGAGTCTAGGTTAAGGGCCATTTTTGCTGAAGCCCGTGCCAAGAGCCCGTGCATAATCGTTTTGGACGAGGTAGACGCCTTGTGTCCGAAACGTGAAGATGGACCTGGAGGAGAGGTCGAGAAGCGTGTTGTGGCGACCCTGCTGACACTCATGGATGGCGTGCAAGATGACTCGGCCGATGCTGCGCGAGTCGTCGTCGTCGCCACCACAAATCGACCAAACTCCATCGACCCGGCCCTCAGGCGACCTGGACGTTTCGACCGCGAGATTGAAATAGGTGAGTTATTCGCAGGGACGCCCAACTGATCAGCGCTCACTTTGTCTTTTCTGCGGTTAGGTGTTCCTGATGCCGAGGCAAGGTTGTCCATCTTGAGAGTCATACTGTCTAAGGCACCTCACTCGCTATCCGACGACGATCTTCGGACCGTGGCCTTCAGCGCACACGGCTACGTTGGAGCCGATTTGAGCGCTGTCGTTCGGGAGGCCGGAACGATTGCAATCAAGCGCTGGATGGATGCAAAGACAGCTGACCCAACTACCTCTCCTGGCCCAAAGCCTGAGTTAACGACCGCGGACCTCCTATCCTCATTACCAAGCGTGAGACCTTCAGCGCTGCGCTCCGTGTTCCTCGATTCTGTCCCTGTGAGGTACTCAGACATTGGTGGACAACACTGTGTTATACAGAAATTGATGGAGGCGGTCGAGTGGCCGTTGAAACACCCAGAGGCCTTTGTGCGGTTAGGAGTGAGGCCACCTAAAGGTGTGTTGCTGTATGGTCCACCTGGGTGCAGCAAGACGCTTCTCGTGAGGGCATGTGCTACCGAATCTACGATCAACTTTGTCGCGGTCAAGGGGCCCGAGGTGAGAAGTCGTTTACGTCAAGTGGTCACTTCAACTAAACCGTGTTGTTTCAGCTCTTGAACAAGTTCGTCGGGGAATCCGAGCGAGCTGTTCGGGAGACCTTCCGCAAAGCCAGAGCTGCGGCTCCTTGCATCATTTTCTTTGTTTGTTGCCTCTTTCGAAAACCCGTGATTCCCCTCTAACTGCTGTCTAGGACGAGATCGATGCCTTGGCGGTGTCCAGATCCTCGACGTCGTCATCTGACGGGGGTTCGAACGAAGGCGTGCTTACGACCCTCTTGAACGAAATGGATGGCGTGCAAGAATCCCTCGGTGTCACGGTTGTGGCGGCGACCAACAGGCCAGAAGTGATCGTAAGTCACACAAGCTCACTCCTGTTTTCTTCAACTGAAGGTCTGGTCTGTCTCCAGGACTCCGCCCTCATGCGGCCAGGACGGTTGGATCGCCTGGTATACGTCGGCCCCCCAGACCTCCAGGGCAGAGAGGAGATTCTACGCATCCGCCTATCCAAGATGAGCGTCGACCCGGTGACCGACATTTCTGAAATCGCCCTTTTGGTATGTTTTCATGCCGCAAAATGCCTGACCCCCCCCCCCCCTCATGTCGCCGCAGACAGAAGGATGCTCCGGTGCTGAAGTGGTATCAATGTGCCAAGAAGCTGCTCTCCTCACAATGAAAGATGACATCAACGCGTTGTTTGTAAGTCGTTCGCGAACGGCGACCACTGATTTTGTAACCAAACACATTGGAAGGTACCACACCACGCGTTTATCGCGGCGACAAAAGGGATGAAAAAGCAGATAACACCAGACGTAGTCCAAAAGTTCCATAGGTGGCGAGACGCGACCGGTCTCCGGACCTAAAAACATCCGCTGGGACGAACGATACGTCCATTTCTCTGGGGCGCGTTTTGCGCTTCTCACGGTCGCTCGTTCTTAACGTAGAGGTGACGACACTGCGTCTGGCATCATTGGCACTCGAGCAGAACGTAGACCGTCTGGCGTATACTACTCCGGTATCGTCCGGGGTTGTGTAGAGTCCCCTGGTATAATCTATGTATTTACTTAATGCCATGGCATGATCATCACCATCCTCTCACCACCCTCTCACCCTCTCCCTCTTGACGAAATGCCAGTCGCTTTTCGTGATCAAGTCTCGGAATACGTCATCAATCTTCAAGACAGGATCGTAACCCGCTTCGAGCAACTCGACCCCTCCGCTCCTAAATTCAATCGCGATAGCTGGACTCGGACCGAGGGCGGTAAAGGCATCTCCTGTGCGTTTGCCATACCGAACCCCACGAGGCCAGAGGAGACGAAAACCGTACTTGAAAAGGCCGGTGTAAATGTTTCCATCGTACATGGATCCCTTCCCCCCGCGGCCGTCAAACAGATGAGGGTCGACCACGCGACCCTCCCTTCAGATCCCGATGCTCAAGGGGTGCTCCCCTTCTTCGCCGCTGGAATCAGCTTGATCATCCACCCCCGCAACCCTCACGCACCAACCGTCCACGCGAACTACCGCTACTTCGAAGTCTCCGACCCGAAAGAACCCTCAAAAATCGTCGCTTGGTGGTTCGGGGGCGGATGTGACCTGACCCCGTCTTATCTCTACGAGGAAGACGCGGTTCACTTCCACGAGACTCTCAAAATCGCCTGCGACAAACACGCTCCCGGCGTTCTCTATCCTCCCTTCAAGAAGTGGTGCGACGAGTACTTTTACATTCCCCACCGAAAAGAGGCAAGAGGGGTCGGAGGCATTTTCTTCGATGATCTCAATTCCGCCGATCACCATCTCCTCCCCACCGACAAGGACCCTTCCTCCCGACCGCGCTTTCAGGAGGAGATCTTCGGTTTCGTCAAGTCGTGTGGAGATTCTTTCTTAGCTTCTTATTTGCCGATCCTCGAGAAGAGGGCCAACGCACCGTTTACCGAACAGCAGAGGAGGTGGCAGTTGCTTAGGCGGGGGCGCTACGTCGAGTTCAACCTCGTCTACGATAGGGGTACCAAGTTCGGTCTCAACACCCCCGGAGCGCGTGTCGAAAGCATCCTCATGAGTTTGCCCGAGACGGCACGGTGGGAGTATCAGTCGGAGATGGGTTCGGATCCGGAGAGTGAAGAAGGAAAATTACTGGAGGCGGTTCGAAACACAAGAGAGTGGGTGTAAAGCCAGATGGGAACGGAGCGGGCAGGGGCGTCCGGTCGGGTTGTCTAGTTTGCAGATCTGGAGAAGCCGTGGAAGATATCAAGCTTGTATTTACACAGATGTGCTACAAACACTGTTCTCGTCCAATAGTTACCAAAAGAGCACAACAGATACGACAGCAAATTGGAACCGGCAGCGAGGGAGGTGAGAAAACTTGGGAAAAGGCGAGTCATTTCGTTTGATGTAAATCGGAATCAGATGCAAACGAGAAAGGAAGAGAGGAACGGTCGTAACGTGTGTCGTGGTCTATTCGGTCATCAGTTGTCCGTGCGTGAATACCTTTACTCTCCGGCGAATAGTCGGACGATCATGTATGTCGTGGCCCCAATAAAGCGGATGACTGAAACAACATCAACCCCACTGGACACGGAGCGCTGCGGTGATGGATCACTTACAAGCGAGACCAGCGACTGAGAATAACAGGAATGCCGTGTACCCACTGGTGGTGGAGCTGGCGCCCTTATCTGCAGCACTGCCGGTTGTCGTTCTGTTCGGGGGCCTCAGTATTTGCGGATCTCATCAAGTGGCGATTCCACACGTACGTGATAACCGCGGCCAACAAAGCCTGCGGAAAAACAGTCAGTCAACACATCGGCAAGCCAGAAGAGGGGGACTCACGTTAGAGAGAGTCCAAGCAAGCAAGACCTGAAAGGGTGGATCAGATGGGTTAGGTTAAGATAAAATTCCCAAACGCGTGTGTGCGGATCGACGACGTACGCTAAGTCCGGTAAGTTAGTTGGGCACGTCAGGGAGAAACGGAAAGCGCTCACTTTGTCCTGAATGTCCTGTAGTAGTCTTCTTGTTCTGTCGCAGGGTCCGGCTTTGATTCGACTGGTGGGGGTTTGGTAGTCAAGACGTGGAGCGCGTCATCGTAGGCGGCGTTGATATCCGTTTCGGCGGTGGGCACAGCAACTTCGACTTCATTCTTATTTTTCCCCGTCTTAACGACGCCGAGATCCGTGCTGACTTTATTGTCGCCCTTTGTGCCCCAAGAAACATCGTGTACGTTGGCGAACTGTGCGTGGTGGAGGTACGAGTGAGTGGGACCAATCGTTGCTCATACTGTTACGAGTCCTGCTTACCGCATACACGTTTAGAACGTTGATGTACGCGGGTGCGATAAGAAGATATTGGAAGAAGGAAGTGATCATATGCCAGGGTTCGAGCTGTCGTTCGGTTAGCTTCCGTTGTTATGGGATGCGGGGTGGAATTTCCTACGAAGATTAACGAGGAGATCAAATATAGACCCGTTGTCGCAGCGATTGAGAGCACGATGTTTCTAAAGAGCGGGTCCGTAAAGACATCGGCGAAAGTAAGGCCACTCTTCTCCTTTGAGAGGCCATCGATACCCTTGTATGCGATGAATATGGCGGCGAACTGGAGGATGCGGTATCAGGAGAGTAGACTCGCCCTGTCTCAAGGAATGCCCTCACCGTCATATAAACCGTTAGGACGGCGAAGCCCACGAAGGCAAGCGTGAACATCCACTTGGAACCTTGGGGGCGATTCCCGAGAGCCAGGATAAAACACATCAACACCAGGCCTACGTAAAAATACTCCAAAATAAGATTTGCAATATGTATTCCCTTGAAATTGAATGTGGGATCCTCCATTGCGTTCGTCAAGACGATGAATGCGATGTAGTAGTTTCCCTGGGAGTAGGATTCATTGGTCACGATCGCGGAAAGTTGAGGGGAGTATTCCTTACGAGAGCGAACCAAGAGAAGATGAGGTTGAAAACCTGGTAGATCAGCTCGACGTGGATCCAGAACTTGCGCAGGAAACTGTGTGACGAGCGGTAGAGATAATGGAAATGGAAAGTACTGTGGACAGCGGCGAAGAATGAACCGTTCAGCCACCGCCTTCGCTGAGAAACCAGCTCGGGAATCTAGAAGGGGTGACTCAGTTCCACAGTGAACTCAAGGCCCGAGACGGCAAACCTGATCAGGAGTATCCGTCACACCGTATGCGGACTTGACGTAGTGTAACGTCCAAGCAGCCCCTCGTTTCGATACGAGTTCCCAGCACAGGATCTAGTAAACCCGTGAGGGGTAAACGCAGGCGATAGAAGATAAGGACGTACGCGGTCCTCGGCGAGGTACATGTTTGCAGTGAAAATGTCTGCTCCAGCACCGTGCTACACGAAATCAGCAGGGCGATAGACAGGTGGGTATATCATTACCATAGTTTCACCGAGGAAATACTTCTGTAATGGGCCCTGCCCACTAACGTCGTTCTGAAGTGCGATGTATCTGTAGGCACTAAAGGCACCTGGAAGCACGGTGATGTAACCGAATACGGATTCACTGGACAAAAGTTCAAGCAAACTCAGGCGGAATGAAAGAAGATCCCGCCTTACAGTGGCTTGTCCAAGATGTTGGAGATCTTGTACTCAAAGTTTTGAGCAGCGACTATCGGCGGAGTGAGACAAGGACCAGGAAAGGGTTATGGGAACGTACCGAGAGGATTGAGCAGGTGTTGGCCATACTTTCCCTTCAAGGCGACGATCTCACCGCAGGCACCGCCGACGTTTGAGTTGATATCGAATGCCTTCCACAAGTGGTAAATCGAAGTGGGTCCGGGCATGGTTCCGACATCGATAAGAACGCAGACGTTTGGCTGGAGGACTGGACCAAAGGCGTTGAAGAACCAACGATGAGAGTTGATCTTTTTCTGGTTCTTCTCCTTCAGACAGAATAGAACCTGGACGGGGATATGACCGCGTTCGGACCCCTCGATGTTGAGTGAGGAGGGATTGATGGACACTGGGGTACCCTCGCTCAGTGTTACGGAGATGGGATGAGAACTGAGAAACACGTGCCTTGGGTGGTATACTCATAGATGTGAGCGGACACAGGCTTTCCGTTGATAGCATTCTTGGCGATTCCTTCTTGGTAGGCACCCATAGCGGCGATTGCACTCAATGTGCGAGAGTTGATCTTGGCACGGCCATCGGAAACGATGCACACGACGACTTTCTTCCATCCGTCCTTGCCCCAGGTCTTACTCCGATCTCGTTTGCACAGATGCGCAACGTTCTTCATAACACCGTGCATGGATCGAGCGAAGAGCTCCTCGTCTTCGTTGTACATGGTGAGAACAATGAACAGTTCCGTCCTCCTGGGAGGGTCGTATAGGACCTGACGCAAGGTGAATCCGGAGTCCTTGAAATCATTGGGATCACAGGTGGCGGCTGAGTATCGCATGTGGGTAAACTCCCTTTCGGTCTTGAGCGCACACCGATCGAGCAATTTGGATGGGACTGCGGAATCCAGAACGAAGTTTCCGTGGAACAGCCTGGGACGGCGATCAAACTTGACTTCTAGCGAATTGTAGATGTGCACTCACTCGACCTTCTTGATCGTCTTGTATCGCCTCGGAACTCTCTGGGGGATGCGACCATATCGGATGTTGATGTCTTGCTCTGGTTCAGCGAAACCCCCGGGGAACGATTGGGGAACGGAGAACGTCGACGCCTGGGAATTCCTTCTCAAAAGAGGCATATCGCCGGGGTCCTCGCCGTCATCTGGGGAATCATATTGATTGTTGTTGTAGCTAGAAGATGGAGTGAAGGCGGGGGCTTGGGGTGCCAAGTTGTGTGGATCTGGACCGTAAGGATTGTGGACGGGATCTGGGGTGTGGGTAGGGAGGGGCGGTGGTGGGGGTGCTATGATGTGCGGTCAAGTTGCCTGTTCGAGTTCAAGAGTGGGCGGCTAACTCACGCTGGGGCCAATACGACGACGTGGGACGCGCTGCCTGTTCTGTGAAAGGATCATGGATAGGAGAATACACGCCCTGGCGTGGGGGCGGAGAATGGGAGGTGTACGGGTCTGGGGTGTGAGAGATCTGGGACATGTACGGGTCTGGGGTGTGAGAGATCTGGGACATGTACTGTTGAGGTTCATATCCTGCATAGTGGGGTTGGGGGGGAGGGGAGTTGTGGGGTTCGTAAGGATTTGGGGTTGTGTATGGTGAGACGTAGGGGTTCTGCCTTGGATCGTTCGGCTACGACGATTGCCGATGAACAAGTCGAAGGGTTTGCAAGAGAGATCTGCACTCACATCTGGGGGGTAGTGAGACATCGCGACAAGCTCAAACTGGGGAGGGTCGCCAGCAAAGAGCAGGGAGGATGTTAAGAAACAAAAACGGCCAGGAGGGTGGGCGGTGCAAGTGTTGGCGTAGTTCCCACTGGGTCCAATTACAATTGACTGCTGCGTAGCAACACAGGTTCTGGGACGCCTCCTGTTTCAAACAGATGGATTCTCTGCTTCCGACGCAATATTGCTGGGAGTAGACCGGGGCTTGGAGTGCGACCGGGCTGGAGGAGCTGCGGCACCTTGACGCAATGTTGAAAGGGTATCTCGGATGGAGAGACACAACACCGTGCCTGAGTCCTCCTCGGTCACGTGGCGGCCCGGCTACACTCCACTGGGTTATGAAAGAAACGCGCATAGTGTTGACATCAATAACACTCGCGTGTGGTTCTCTGCATACATCACGCCTGGGGATCCCCGTCGCCGCCGTCGCCTGAGTGGCCGCCGAACATCCTCGCACACCGGATCCACCACGGCAGAATTGGCGTCGACTTGCCCTCGATCAATCCGGAATTTGCGGGGGTTGCCTAATCACCGCGAGACCTGGCCTCGAATGCCCTGATCCGCCCCTACCCATCGATCCGTTATCAGGGGGACCATGCTGCTACCAACACCAACTTCAGTCACACAGAGTATACACCGTCCCTCCCAGAGCGGTGGCAGTTGCATACTTAAGATGCAACGTGCAATCCCCAATCCGACTCATTCCACCCTCTTTCCCCCCTGGTCTGACAGGACCGGTCCCTCTGGGCTATGATTCCTCTTGCCAAACTCGTGGCACGCGCTCGGCACTGGGACCCCTCAGCCGTCGAAAGCCCAGCTAACTCACACCTCTCCTTGCCTACAAAACAAAAACAACCAGCTCTGGAAATCCCCACTTGGAAAAGGTGGCTCGTCGTCATTGGCGCCTTCCTGGCTCTGTTCTGTACCTTTGGGCAGCTGAGCTCGTTTGGAACTTTTCTGTCGTGGTACAGCCACAACCAGCTAAGCTCTTACTCCCCCTCCACAATATCGTGGATCGGTTCGTTACAGCTCTGGGCATTTTTCTTTTCGGTGGGTTCCTCCTACGACACACCACAATATATCCTAACGTGTTCTACCAGGGGGCAATCGTGGGACGGTGCTTTGACCGTTATGGCCCGCGACCGTTACTCGTCACTGGCACCGTGATCTACGTGTCGAGCGTGATGATGACCAGTTTGTGCAAAAGCTACTACCAGTATTTATTGGCACAAGGTGTCTTATTTGGGTTGGGAGTTGGCCTGATGTGCGTTTTCCTCATCCAACCCTACATTAAGCTTGCTTAGTATGACATCCCAAAGGTTTTATCCGTCGATCTCCTCGGTCGCGACCCACTTCACAGAATACCGCGCCACCGCTCTCGGAGTTGCAGCGGCCGGATCCAGCACCGGCGGGATTATCTTCCCTATCATGCTCCGCCGCCTCTTCACTCAGGTCGACTTTCCCAATGCAGTCAGGATATCGGGTTTCCTCTGCCTCCTCTGTTGTGGGATCTCTGTCCTTACCGTCACTTCTGTCCGCCCATCGTCCCCCACCCGCTTCAAACTGGAGGACTACACCGGCTGCTTTAAGGACAGCAGGTATCTGTTCTTGCTCATTGGGAGCGCTCTGATATCCTTTGGTATGGGCCCCACATCATCCCACATCATCTTAGGGCTGACATTACACCAGGTCTTTATATTCCGTTTTTTTATATCGTCGACTTCGTGCAAGACCAGGCTGATGGTGATGCATCTCCCGAGGACAGCCTTTCCACGTACATTCTAGCGATTATGAACGTCGGCGGGCTGGTGGGTCGAATCGTCCCTGCGGCCTTGTCTGACCACTTCGGCCGTTTCAACGTCCTTGTCCCATGTGCCTTGCTCTCGGGGGTTTCGTGCATTGTGTTATGGCTTCCGGCTTTGTTCGTCTCAACACCAGGTGGGAGGGTCGCACTCGAAGTTGCCTTCGCTCTGTCGTTCGGGTTCTTCTCCGGCGGGTTCATCGCCCTCATCAATGTTTGCATCGCGGAGATTTCAAAAACCGAGGAAGTCGGAAGTAGAATCGGTCTCCTCTATTGTTTGATCTCTTTCCCGTGAGTTTGCGTCCCAAGTCATCTCTTGGAGACAACTCACCTGGTTGCTCAGATCTATGGCTGGTGGGCCGGTGGCTGGGCAACTCCTAAGGAGTAGCTCCCACGCTTACATCGGGATGATTTCGTTCACAGGGACGACATCCATCGCCGGCTCGTTGTTTGTTTTGTGGACTAGACTCCGCGTCGGGCCACGCCTCCTGGACCGTGTTTAGTAAACGTTTCCTTGGTTTTCGGAGAGCGAGTGCATCTACGTAGCATGGTTTTACATCCCCTTTGTTATTGACATGTAACGAGACGCAGCATCCCGCCCTCATTCGTGTTTAAGCCCAATGTATGATCACAGCATCATCGAATTCAAGCGCTGCCCGTTCAATCAGAGCGAAGTCGATCCGCTAAGGTTCGGTCCATGATCGGCTTTGATGTTACGTTGAGCGCTGAGCGCCAACTTCCCCACTCCAAGCCCACTCCGAGAACAGCGGGGCGGAGGTTTTTCAGGTTGTTTTCAGGTTGTTATCAAACACTTGCCTTTACTCTCAGAGCCCCAAGTGAGCAGCGTTGTGATTGATACACTCGCCTGCAATTCGGTGGCTCGTCTTCGAAAAAACGCGCGCAGGTTTTTGCGTTTGCGTGTGGAGTCCGGCATCGCCTGCGTGTACAATCCGTTGCTTTGCTTTGGGGAACCGCGGTAGCAGTCTGCACCTTGTAGTTCGGAGGCGGGATCGTCAGGTGGTTCAACTCGAGCGTTTGGACGAGAGAAGGGGGGCGAATAGCGTTGATCCCCTTGTGCGTGTTCACCACCGCCCACTTCAGACTTTTAGTCCCTCAAAACCCGACAGGGCGTTTTGTTCTCACTGCAAGCGGCTGTAAGTCCTCCCCTGCCGTTGCACCTAATACTCCCAGACAGTTTCCTCCAGGGTGTGTGGATTACGAGCCCAGCTCTTTACTCCGATTGGCGCAGTGTGGATTCCACTTAAGGATCCCCGCGAGCCGGCGTTGTACCAGCTGCCACTCCTGTGTTTGTTGAGTTGGGTCGCCCCGTTCCCAGAAACGCCCGGGCGACAGATGAACTAGAGGAGGCAGTTTGGAGTCACGGATTGAGGGTGTATCGTCAAACCAGGCTCGGAACGGGTACGGTGCCGATACGTGCCATGGCAGTCCACGCCTACGGGTTTCAACCTCTGGAAGGCGGGCGACGATGGCCCGGAACATAAGTTCACGCTGGAGTGCCCTTCGCCTGCGTAGGCGAGTTCAAAAAACAGGTGACCGCAGAATCTGGCGGTAATTCTATTCGTCAGCGCGGCCAGTCTGGCGAGCCGCTCTATCCCAAACGTTTCTGTTACGGTGACGGTAATATACCAAGCACGAGGAACGTTACTTCTTACACACCAGCTTATGCTTCTTCCAATCCTCTTTCTGGCACCCGGCTGAGCAATAGTTGGTGTTCTTGCAAACCCCACAAACGAGCAACTTTGGCTTCCCTGGACTACCGCAACGCGCACACCTATCGCCGTGTTCCTCCCTGTTGAACTGCTGTGCCAACGCATCCGCGATGCCACCAACACCCTCGACATACGGTACTCCAAATATTGGGCCAATGGCGATACGAGTGACGAATGGTGCCGCAGACTCCCACTCCTTTTCTTTCAGGAACGCTGCGCTGACGTCCTTGCCTTTACCGCAACTGCACAAGGGGTCATTTTCGTGTTCCAGCGACAGCGGGATCGATTTTTTTGTCAGGAATTCGCAGTTCGGACCGTGCTTCCACGTGCGACACCTTTCCACCAGAACCGGTAAGAGTCTCTTCCAGGCTGCGACCTCGTCACCCCACAGTTCTACGTCAATCTTTTTGCCGATGATCGCGAACAGCGTATTCTCGACCTTCTTCAAGAGATTCCGACTGAGGGGGAGCACGTATGCATCAGCGACGAGGGTGTAGGATGCGAGATCGAAGCGAAGCGTTGGGACGAAAAGAAGGGTATCGACATTCCTCTTAACACTCAGCCCAAAGACCCGCGATTGATGCTCCTGTACGCCAGCTGCGCCGGTGAGGATGGCGTGAATGGTTGCTTTGACATTCGTGAGAGTATCCGTGCGAATGTCCCGTTCCCTCAGGGCTCGCTCCCTGTCAGTCATAGTGAGCCCCAGGTGCGGACCGATCCAATCCACGCGGGATTTGTTGGAGGCGTCCAAGACGGGGAGGCGATCCAGTTGTAAGTGATGCAAGTTCCAAGGTGCTCCGACCTTGTCAGTTAGTGGGATTGGGAATCGATCGAGGGCGAAGCCATCCGGTTGGAGCGGCTCTGCAATTGGGACGACAACCTATACCGCATTTGTGAGTTAAAGTCAAGGATACTGGGATGAGTAAGATACCTCCACGTAACATGACTTTCGAGCGATCCTGAGTTTCGAACGGCTACCAATCACCGGGAGGGGGTAGGCCAGGAGCTTTTTTGACTGGCCAATTCTAACCTCCATAACATATGGGGACGTTTGGTGAGACGAGACCTCTGCGCCGCTTGAGAGAATGGCTTTGGTCGGAACATCTGTGATGTTAGCTCGGGCGGTGAGGGTGGTAGCGCGGTGGCTCTGGGGATCTGTTGTCACGGAGACGTTGTTTTGTTGGCGGTTGGCAGTGGCGAAAATCCTGTCGAGGGACTCATGCAACCCTCGAGGTTCATCCGGGACCACGAAGACTTGAGAGCGGTCCATCAGCGGAGCAGTGAAGATCTTGAGGAACATGCCCAGCTTCTGTACGAACATCATGGTGGTTTTGGGTGTCGAACGGAGGCTGAGAGCGACAGTCATGACGTCGGGGTGTTCGATATGTAACGCCCATGATGGAACCGAGAATGAGACGATGAGGGGAGATGTTCCAGCCCAATGAGATGGATCTGGCTTGAAGACTACCTCAGGACGAACATCCGTGCCGGAGGAAGCGATCTTCCCAAAACCCACTTTCAAGGAGGCGAAGATATTGTGTGTATTCCGACCGTGCAGGTTCCCGTGCAGAATGGGGGTCCCTACCAGATTGGGGTCCACGTCCGATAGAACCCGGAGTTTATCACGAGGGACCACCAGAATGACGGAAACTGTGGGGGGAACTAGGGTCCATCCTCGGAATCTTCCCTCCTTTACGACCAGGGTGCGCATGGGCTCGACACTATATACTCCCGCCAGATGCAGGTGGGTGCAGAAATCCTGGTAATTTGACATTCCCATCATTAGTGTCCTGTCTGTGTCCAACCAATCAAAGAAGGAAGCCATTATGGAGTCCCAGTCGCCGTTCACACGCCGCTTGACTATTGCGAGGAAAGCTACGAATGCTTCCCGGACGTAATGTACAATATCCAAGTCTTGCAGCGACTGTAGAGGGTTGGATAGGCGAGACATCGTGTCGTCTGAGGCGAACATCTTGAGGTAGATATCGAACAAAAGTTTGCCGAGGTTCTGGGGTTCGAAGGAGATGGGGATACGAAGTGGGTGGTGGGGTTGCAACGCGATCACCGAATCGCCAGTCGTCGGTCGCTTCCATGTGATCCGCTCGTGGTACTGTTTGAAGCCCATGTTAAACTTGGACGCCAGGATTTCTTCGGCGTTAGAACGCGTGTTGAAGTTCGAGAGGTAGTTCACTGGAGCAAGGTCCAAGAACAGACTCATCGTGGACACGTCGGCGCAGATCTGCACGGGAAGGCTTTTGGTCACATCTTCTCCGGCACAGAGGAGGGCTTCGGTGAACAAAGTTGCGGACGGATCAGCAGATAAAAGGGGGAGCGTGGCCACGAGGACGTTCAGCAGGCCGACGTGGTCCATTATGTTGGAGGTCTCGATGATATTGAAGGTTGTGGGGGCACCACCATCGGGAACGTAATCTCCACCATCAAGGGTAAGGGGAGTTGTATTCCACGGCGCAACGGTGAGGTCTGGGGGCACTTTCCCAGTGCCAACTTGATGGACAAGAGCTCGGCAAAGAAAGAGGGCGTCACCAGCGAAGAGTCGGATGGTGATCTTTCCCGGGTTTTCTTGAATGAATGTGCGGAAGTACTTGGCCCAGCTGGAAAACTGTGATTTTGCGTAGGTTATGAGCTCTGGCAACGTAGGGGTGTCTCGTTTGCTGTTCAAGAATGCAGGGGCCAGATGAAAGGGCGAAATCGGGGTTGTTCCGTAATGCAAGGCGAACCCTTCTCCAGTCAAGGAGTAGACGAACGTCGGGTTGACGAGCGTCGCGGCAGAGACATCTCGGGGATTGAGAGACGTGATCCCGGTCTTCCAAAAATGCTTGAAAACCTGACTGGCAGGTTCTGCGGACTTGTGAAAATATGGGCCCGCAGAGCGGCACGGATAGAGGCCGGACCCCTTGTGATGGGTGGCTTTTGTAGTTCTGATACTGGAAAGGACCATCTCCCTCAACCGCTTCTTCCCAGCGGGCGGGAGTTGGCCCGCCTGGGCGTAAAGTTCCCAGTGACGACGAAGCTCGAGAAGGGTGTTTACATTGCACATACGAATGAACTTGGAGTACTTTGAGTCGTTCCACGCCGTGATGGATTCGGAAACTTCGATGAGGGCTCGGCATTGCGCGATCAGGAATGAATGCGATCTTTCATCGAGGAAGAAATGGAAGAACGAGCTCCAGATTTTTGAAAGTACTTCGTCGGACAGTTCGTTGTCCACGGTCATCGCCAAGAGAAGGACATTGCGAGCTACCGAACACGAGAGGAACCCTTGTTAGCTGGGAGTTGTCGTTTTTTGACGTAAGGGGAGGGATTTACCTAACACTGCGGGTTCGACATCGCAGCAAGTGAAGTCCAACGTTCTCTCGGCTGGAAATCGACCGGTAAGCCAATCGAACAGGGGGCCACACTGCTGACACTCACTGTTGTCTGGTTGGTTGTAGACAGTGAAAAGGATATTACGGGGGTCCCCACAACCTAATAACAAAAGGTTCGCCGATTCCTCGGGCGCAAGGGTGTCCGTAAGGACGACGGCTGAGGTATTCCCGATGGGATAGAAGAAGTTTTTTCCTAGGAACAAGACGGGATGAGCCATGCTCGATGGTAGACGCAAAGTCAAGCGTACAGTCCGCCACACTTTTGAAGTATGTTAATAAATGGGCGTCAATGGTGACGAAACTGAACCATGCGTCATGCCGCGTCGGGCTGAGACGTGATTGCACCCGAGACGACAACTCTGCAGAATCGACTGTGCCAGACTCAGGTGCCTAGATTTGCGGCGCGAACCGACTGCGTGGCAGAGGAAATGCTCACAGGGTAAAGGCGCCGTCTTATGGGCGTCTTTATCGACTGGCTCTGACCCCGAGTGGTGCGCACTTCGGCCGCATAGGTCCACCCGCTCTGGGTGAATTCCAAGCTTGACCGGGGTGGGGTCATCTGGTATAAGCTGCACCGAACGTCCAGGAGAGTGGAAGAACCGATTTCGTTTCCAGAGCATGCATCTCACCACTTCCGCTGTAGCGGTCGATGCAATCCCCCGCGCACCTAAACACTCACTCGTGCTAGCTTGGCATACCGCTGACTGATTCCGGAATCCTGCGCTCTTCTGCTAGTGGCCCAACCCCCCCACCACCTGACACAATGGCATTGTTTCTTCGAGGATTCTCGTTCGAAATTCGCCGCTCTCGATCAGGCGTAGAATGCGAACCAAGCGTCCCTGTCGAACCCACACTACCCGCCCTGCAGCTGACCAGACACCCCCCTCCACTTCGTACCCGCTCCGACTTTACTCTGGAGATCCTTCGATACAATCTCTCCTATGAGCACCAGGCCACTTTTCCCGAGTCTTATCCCAAGTCCTTTTTGCCCGGTGGCTTAAACCCCCAACCCGGATCAACTGGCACCCATTTTCTCAACATGAGCTCTCCTCACTCTCGCGTGCGCGATCGCCCAGGTCGCCATCTTTCCGGACCTCTTGTGATCGACTCATTCCAACTTGTAGACAAGAAATCACCATGAGCGATCTCACCCAGAACATCTGTGTCCTATCCTCAGAACCGGCCGGGTCGGAAACGCCGGAAACCCCAGAAACATCAGGAACAACAGAACCGTCGACATCTCTACTGTTGCTTGGCAGGCTGCGTCCTTACCAGGGAGACCGCCCTCAGGCTTGGCTGTTTCATTCGCGGCACCGACCCTGATTCCACCGCCACAAGTCGCAAGATAATCTGCTGCCCCCCCAAACACCCTCGAGGACATGCCTCCCAAGGGCGAAAAGACAGGATCGCCGTTCATCTCGTTGTTGAAACTTCCCCTTTCGACGCCACCCACGGGTCTTACAACCTTGAGGGCTCCCTACCCAAGGTCGTTGAGGCAGGGAAAGGGAGGGTTGTTGTGAGTGGCTTGAGGTAATTTGTCTTCCTTCCTACGTCCCCCTCGCACTACATTCTCACCCTGTCCACAGGTGTCCGCCCGGAAGAGTATTGGTGGGATGTCTTCCTTGAGCCCCTTTAGGAACGTTGTGTTTACCTTGTTGTTATTCCATGTACTCTCTAAAATTGTCCTTCTTAACCTTCGCCACATGGATTACAGGGGGGTAGAACAGAGATTACTTGATTCGCTAACAGGAATCCGGGGGAAGAACAGGGGTCGTGACGGCGCAGGATGCCAGTCCCCGACTCCATCACTGTTGGAAACGCTCGGGTTGCTAACCAACCTGTTACTAACAGTGTTGGTAACTGTTACTATCCGTGAGGAATATGGGGGTCCGGGGGGCCTGTTGCTAACATCGGCTATCTCACTATCACAAGCAGCAACGAGTGGTCTGTTTTTACGGTAAAATGGTTTGGTTGACACGGCAGGCGAGGAGCTGGTACGTGATTGGCCTTACGTTCTACCTACTGTAGATACTGGGGAAATGACAGGAAATGAATACCGACAGCGTGGTGACGGCGAGTATGGCTCGGGAGTCCTGTCCTTGTACAAAATACGAGACGTGAGGATGCGTGAGGAGATACGCAACACGAGTCCATTACGATACTTATGCAGATAAGGTAAAACAAAAGAATCCCTGGGGAGCAAGAGGAGCGATAATCCAAATCTATCGTACGGGCTCCACGGCAGACAGTCTGGACATCCAAGAATCGAAATCGGACCCCTGTGGATCGCTAGCTAGCGGTGGGCTTGCTGGGGGGGACTTTACGGATTCTGGGGGAGAAGGATACGAGGCAATTATGTCACCGTCGTGAGGTGAGACTGGAACGGAGGGTGGATGGACCTTGATGTGAAGGTTGTGGGTTTGGTGTAGTTGAGGATGATTATGCGGGGGTTGTGAATAGATAGAGGTGGGAGAAACCATGTTAAACGGGATATGAGAGATGGGGGGAAAGCCGTCCGTGGGGTGTGCGTGTACGGGGGAAGTCCAGGAGCGATCTCGGGCGGATGTAACGGATACGTTGAGGGCGGTAGGGTGCAGAGCGGTGACGAGGTCGTCAGAGGAACCCTTGGTGATCGGCAGCCTCATGTCACGAGCGGCTTCCACTCTACGCATCTTGTGTTCACCCTTTTCCACGTCGCCCTTGGCCTGGTTATACATGTATAGGCCGGTAAAGGCCATGGCGATACCAAAGGCTTGGATGGGGTGAACTGGCTGGGCAAACCACAGGATGGCAATGCAAATGACGGCGACACGTTTGATCAAGGAAGCGATGGAGTAGGTGACAGGGGAGGTGGATGAGAGGATGATGAAAGCAATGATGTTTTGGGCAAAGTGGACGGTCCCGTTGAGGAAGAAGTAGTACATGACCGAGTGGGCGGCAGCAGCGCGTTCCTCGTCATCGCCCCCAAGGTAGGTGTAATGTTTGGGGGCATAATATGCGGCCATGAGTTTGGGCAGGTCGTAGTAGAGCCAAACAGGGATCATGAGGACAAAAGCCATGCCGGAAGAATAGAATAACAAATTTAATTTATCCAGTTTGTGAGCGGAGGTCTGGTTTCCGGAGGGCATAACCTTCTTGAAGAAGATGTTGGAACTTACGAAGATGATGGCAGATCCAAAGGCGCAAGATAGGCCGAGGAAGTTGGAACCGGAGACATCGAAGGTGCACACGAGCATGACGCCAATGGTAAGGGGCAGAAGGGAAACGTATGTCTTTGGGGAATAGCTGACGTTGAAGAGGATGGCGTATGCTGCGACGGTGAACAAAGGAGATAGCGCCTAAAGGAATGGGAGGGGTGGTTAGATGGATCGGGCTTTCAGGGGTGAAATGGACATCTACCTTGATTGTGTGAACGGTGCTAACGGGAATCCTGGAGATGGCCATGCTGGAAAAGATGTGACCGCCGACTTGGAAAGCGCCCATGGGTAAGGTTGCGTTGAAGATTGCACGAGTGGGCCGGCGGAACTTGGAGAAGGCGACGAGAGGGGACATGAAAAGGGCGCAGTAGGAAGCGACGAAGAAGAATTGGACAAAGGTGAGGGTTACGGGGTAGCGGAACTGATTCATGATGGATTTGCCGGTGTTGGACGACATGGCGGAGGACGCGTACCAAATGGAACACTGGAGGATGAATCCGAAGGTGGCGGGGGAAGGAATGGGGGATGTGGGGGAAGTTCTCGAGGACCGGGTGAGGGCCGCCCTGTCAGAAGGATCCCAAAAGGCCAGCTTTCGACGGATCGTTCGGGTGAGGTGGGAGAGGAGAGAAGAAGGCCATCTGTCGTCGGGGGGCCAGCTGGCGGAGCGGGAGGGGGAGGGGTCTTGGTGATGTATCCAGCTCATCCCAACTATCACAGTCTGTGGGGGTTGGAAGGGAATTCCGGGACGACGGGGAGCGAGGGAGGGGTCGGGGATTGCCGGTGATGCCGAGATTCCGCCGGTGACAAGCCGGCCGAGGCTTGGCGGAGCCGGTTGTACGTTCGGGCATCCGCCAAGAGAAATGGAAGGTGCCGAACGAACCTTGGACCGCTCCTTGGATTGAAGAAAGCCAGGTACGTGTTCATCCACTCCTCTAATTGGAAACCATATCGGGAATGGGAGAAGCAATAAAATAAATAGTCAAGGGTACCAGGACTCGGTTCGTCCGCTTCCTCTTCCATGATTCTCCCAGAACGCACAGAGGCGTCTCCTCAGTCCAAGCGACGTTCGTGGGCGATCTACGGTCCCAGACCTGGAAGCAGCAGCAGCGCCTTGAGCTCGCTCAGTTCAGATTCCAAATCCTTCTTCTCCTTCTCCCGCAGATCCTCGGCATGCACGCTCACCCCACCGCAGCAGGAGCCCCCCACGCCTCCAAAGACCCCGACGCCACCCGAGCCAGCCAGCCCACGCAAGAGCAACAGGATGTCGGTCAGATCCATGATGGGAGCCCTCTCCCTCTTCCCTTCCAACGATCCAAGCACCGACAAGGAACGCGGCAGATCCTTTTCCAGGAAGGCCAAGCTCTCCGGCAGGGCCTCTTCCGTCCAGGAGGACCCGGTCACCGATAGCAGGGCATCCAGTCGATCTCGCAGCAGCTCCCCCTTTGTGTTCCGAAGGACACGCACCAGAGACTCCTCCCCGGCCGTAGGAGCTCTCAAGACGGATGTCGATTCCGACTACGAGCCATCGGCTCGGATCCGTCCCAGGAATGCATTCAGCGCTCACTCGGACGACGAGATGTCGGGCGACGAGACGGAAGGCTACGACGAATCTGACGAATCCTGGAGTGACGATCACTTCGACCCGGTTACCGAGCGGAACACGGAAACGAACGCTGCCCTCATCGCCCCGCCAGCAAACGAAGAAGGCGCGTTTGCGGACCCGCTCGGTGAAGGTATCAACGTCGTCATCCCTCCCGAGCCGTATTTCCCCTCCACCCTCAACAGCTCAGCCCACCAACCCCGGCGGAGAAAGTCTACCAAATCATACGTCCACGACCGGCTATCTGTCTCCACTTCTCGGCCCGAGTTCAAGAGGGACCGATGCGGCATCAGGCTGACCCAAGGCAACCCAGAGGCGGCGTTGGAGAAGCGAAAGGGGAGGACGTACATGCTCTTGAGCGATCTGAGCGACGAGAGCCGGTATGCGATGGAGTGGGGAATAGGAACCGTCATCAGGGACGGAGACGAATTGTACGTCATCCCCTTCTTTTCCGCACCCCGGCAAACCAATTTCCCAGAATCATCGTCACCGTGGTCGAGAACGAGAGCAAAGGCATGTCGATTTCCATAAACGCAGACACCGGCCCTCGCTGATCCGCCTCCAGTGGATCCTCCGACCGCTAACCCTGCAGATCGCTCCGCCAAGATCCGGAACCAGCAAGAGGTCTGCCCTTTCCTTTCTCACACTCGATCGGATTCATCTTTAACCTCGGTGCAGCGCCAAGCCTTGGCCTACATCCTCGTTCGGCAGGCGATCAGCCTCTTGCAGAGGACACAGCTGAACGTCACTTTGTCCTGCCAAGCCTGGCACGCCAAGAACGCACGACACATGTTGCTCGACATTGTTGACTTTGTGGAACCGACTATGGTCATCGTCGGTTCGAGGGGCGTCGGGAAACTACAAGGGTGAAGTTTCTTTTCGTTTCTCGGGTTTATTCTCCACTCACCCTCCCCTCCCAGCATCCTCCTCGGTTCCACCTCCCACTACCTTGTCCAGAAATGCTCTGTCCCGGTCATGGTCGCCCGTCGCCGCCTGAAGCGCCCCCCACGCAAGTCTGCACATCTCACCCAACATCGCGCAAGAGTCTCCCTCGCAGAGGCTGCTCGTAAAGATACCATGGCAAGAAAGGTCGATCAGGATGTCGCCGACCTCCGAGACCAGATGGCCAGAGATGAGAGGGAAGCCGACCCTCACGCCCCGCCCCAGACCGCTCCCGACGAAGAATCCGACGAGCTCGATGAAGAGGTCATCATCAGTTCTCCAAAGGTCGGTGGCGGACGATAACCCCCAACGACTACCCCCCTTTTCTCTCTGAGTTCCTATCCCTCAGTAATTTATGGGTATATACGATTTATCAGGACCACTGCTCTCTCTTAGCTCTCATCCAGCTTAATCCCAACCCGATCTCCCTGTGAATCCCATTACCATCATGCCTATATGTATTAGATATGGAGTGGTGTCTGTACTCTATGCAGATCTACGAATAACATGCGCTCTCGTCACCGTCTGTCCTCCTCTGTTTCTGTGCTGTAGTCAGCCAAGGGGGCGGCCACCTCGTTGGCTCTTATGTCTTCCTCGGCTGGGGCGCCCTCCTCGCACCTCACCAACGGTTCCCCAACCGCCTCGTTGGCCTCTACCGCCTCAGTCTCAGTTGGCACCCCATCCGATTGAACCTGGTCAATGTATGCCTCGGCTTCGCCCCAGATCAACTTTGGCCGACCTTTCGCCTTCTCCAACATCAACTCCATCTCAACTTTTCCCTTCACCGACAGCTCCCTCAGTTCCTTGACGTGCTTGCTAGGAGGCAAAAAGTATGACGGATCGAACGTCGACCCTTTCTCCGCCACGGAAGACGGGGCGGATCCGCTGTCCCCGGAGGAGGCCTCTGGCATTCCCTCCAGCTGCCGTCGTCTTCCACCAAAGTCGATCTGGTCCCAGATTTCCTCCATCTCCTCGACGGAAACCCCAGGTGGGAGACTGTAGGCTCGCCACTGCCGTTCCTTGGCTTTACTGAGTTTGGCCTCCTTTTCCTCCTGCGAAAGAGATGGGTGGGTAATCGACCAGCGCACGTCCCCTACCAGCACCAGCGCGTTTTAGCGCAGAATATATCATCAAGGAATGACACTTACATGTTCCCGGGTTGGCGACAGCGCTCTCTTTGTTGGTACGACTTCCGTCGACGTAACTGGTAGACCGGACCACGATATGCGCGATCGGCCGTGGACCTTTGCTCTCGTCATGAGCTTCGGGTTCGATAAAAACGTCCAACTCGCCATCACGAGTCTCAAACAAACATCGCACCGTCTGTTCACAAGGGTTAACCAAGCCGGCACCACAACCAGACGCTCGAACCGTACCTGGTCAGGGAGTGCACCTACGACCTCCATCAAGATCTCCTCCAACAACAACACACACTTCTCAAACACCGCGCCCCCCCTGTCTCCACCCCCAAATAGACACGCATCCATCTCCGAGAGTGGAATATACCTGAAACCGAATATCCTCGCGGTATTGTGGTGTGCCACGAGAATCCCATCCATGTTCCCAATTCGTGCTTGGAAGCTGTACTTCAAAAACGCGGAACGCATCAGATCGTGATACTCTCGTTCGAAGCTCTCGAGTTCTCCCTGCAGCGTCCGAATCAGATACGTCGAATGTTGCTTGTAATTCATAATGTCCATTCGGACCGGTAACACAGCCCGCGTCTTGAGGTCAAAAACGCCTGCACCGGGCAGTCGGGGATCGTGGCAATCAAGTTGCGAGCGCATCACAAATCTCCGTGACTATTTTCAAACAGTCAGGGTTTTGACAGAATACCCAGCCGACCCCGCTCACCTTTGCGTAACGATACGCTTCGCGAGTTTCCCCAGAATCAGCAGCGGGGTTAGGCGAATCACGAAGCAGTCGGCGGAACTCTTCTGGAGGCGTCGTAAGAAACTTCTCAAGCAGCGTGCCCTGCAAATTGTGTCAGCCACAGATCCTCCAGGCCATAATTAGGACTTACGAGCCAGACGAGGACATTCTTGTCCGAGTCATCCTTTTCGCAAGGGGCCGAGTCGATTGCGTACGTTCTATCCTTGTAATTTAAACGGACCGCGGCCGGCATCCGCTGACCAGCCGTGAAATCCCCAGGCTTGGCGTGTCGTGAGGCAAGCGGACCAGACGGTGGAGTCGCGGAAGGTACAAACCATATATTGGAAAGGCCGACTAAGAACCGAAGTGTCCGGCGTTCGAAAACCGGAGATGAGGAAATACACTTGTGACAACATCCCGGTTAAGGATGAGGTCGAGCCACCAAATATTCTCCTCTCTCGTTTTGCAAGCTCCCACAAGTCCTGGAAACCGTACGTTGATGGCCCGCAAGCCGCAAGAGGGATCCGAGCCGCGTACCTTGTCTCTCGAACTCTTCACAAACGGGGGTAAACGCTCAAACGCGAACTCTTTCGCATCTGGTATGTTCTGCAACCAAGGGGTAAAGTTGTAGACCCCAGATCTCGGATCTTGTAACCAGTGGACACCTGGACTGAAGGTCGAGAATGAGACGACGGAACGGTAAGAAATGGGGTGGGGACGGACTTGAAGAGAACTCGATCGAGCCTATGGGCCAAAGTCGCAATCGGACGGTGTTCTGTCAGAGGTGCCACATCTGTAGGAACCGTAAGCGGTTAGGTAAGCTGGGTACACCAAAAGAGACACGCCTTGTAGCACAGGAGAAGCCAGGGGAGTGAGTATCCCTTCGAGCCGGCGGGTATATTCCACATCGACCTTTCTTGTTCGGTCGCTGGGAAGGCATGTGGACTCTCCAGGTATCAACTCCAAACTCTTGGGACCTCGGTCTGAGGGTGGAGGCTTGAGTTCTGCTCAGGTTCATCGTGATCAATCCGCCCAACGGTGCCAAGGCTTTAACACGTGTGACTTACTGTCCAAACCCCAGCCGTCTGTCCCCCAATTCTCTGTTGGCCAGTGGTTGACGCCAATCATGACAGCAGTCGGCGGCCGCTTGTCGCGAACGGTATCCAGGACTGTCTTGAGAATCCGTTGCTCGCGAGTCATTGCATTCAATGGGTTCTTATGAGTAGAACGGGGCGACTTCTGTCCCGTAATCTTTTGCTTCTTTTTCTTCGAGGACTTGCCACCCTGAGCACTCCCGGAGCGCCAGTGAGAGTGTTTTCCTTGACGTAGCCCATGGTGTTCGCGCGCCCACCCCAAGAAGTCTGCGAACTTGTGTTTTCTTGTGACTTCCGAATCGAGGCGGCGTTGAAGCTGTAGAGGGGCAGACCGAGCCTGGTGACGGACGAGCAGCCGGAGGTTCGGAGACAGCATATGACGAAGTGTCCGCGATCGGTGCCACGTTCTTGACTACCGCCCCATCAGTACGATGCCTTGGTACACCTCTTTGTTCCAGTGGTTTTCGGGGTACGTTCGTCCGTAAATCCACCAATAATGGCCATAGGTTATTGAAGACGGAAATGCAGGCTGTTCTTCACAAAGACCGCAGACATCTCCATAGTTGGGCTACAGGTACTTGCTCCCAAACATCGAGCCGTAAATCCTCACAGAAATTTAACCTTGGACCCCATATACAAGGCATCTGGGAAGACCTCTTTTGTAAATGTCATAAATTCCGGTCAGGTTTGTCCCCCCCCCCTCGTTGCGCTATTCAGGCGCTTGGATTCACCCGGCCCAAGTGGAGTGAAGAAGTGGTACCGACCGTCGGGTTCAATGTACGAAACGTTCGCAAGGGGAACATTACGCTCAAGATATGGGATATTGCGGGTGCGTCGCGGCTTCTTGCGGGTTCCGGTTCATCCACCTTGACCCGTTACCCCACAGGCCAACCGAAATTCCGCTCAACTTGGGAAAGATATTGCAGCGGTGTAGACGTTGTCATTTTTATCATCGACTCACACGATGTATGCGCATGGTTTCACCAGTATCTCGCCTCTGTCATTTCTCACATCCGATTTAGAAGGAAAAGTTCGATACAGCACGATTCGAGCTGCATCAGTTACTGTCACATCAAACATTAGCTGATGTTCCTCTGCTGGTGGTATGCCTGTCATGATTCCTATCCCCTGCGCTCCACCAATTCGATTTGAATCATAGTTGGGAAACAAGAGCGACCTGGAAGACCATGCGACTGTTAGTGAACTCATTAACGCCCTCGAGCTCGACAAAATCCGAAACCGTGCAGTTTCTGTAAGTGGTTCGCTGTTCAGAGTCCTCTCAACGCTGACCTATCCCTTAACAGTGCTATTCAGTAAGTGTTGACCCTCCCTCGGCAATACATTCCCTAACCCGCCCGCCTGTGAAGTGTTCCATGAAGAGCCAACACAACCTGTTGGTGGTATTTCACGAGCGTCTTGTAACCCGCATTGACTTGTAGTATTTCCAGGGACATCGTGCTTCAGTGGCTCACCAAGCACGGCCATTAGTTCCAGGCATGCGCAATAGGCCTCGTGGCCATGTATTTTCTTTTCCGTCTATACTCCTGTACACGTCATACATTTGCGTTACGACCAAGCCTAGTCCGTCTGCATCGAATCATCACTGGCCGCTTGATCTTGGATGGCTTTTAAGAAGGCTTCAACACTTGTGCCCGCCTCCTCAGGGAGACCAAGGCTACGGACAAAACCACCCAGCAGACCCATTCTCAGTGCCTGGTCCAGGTTGCTCACGGCGGATCGGAATTGCGGCGACGCAATGATCTGAGTGACAGTTTCTGCGTTGGGTGGGTTTGGTAAATCAGATGGGAGATGAGGGAACAATGTTGGCACAAGTTCAGGGTGGGAGGCAAAGAGTGGGGTGATATTGGCGGGAGTCAAGATATCTGTGAGCGAATACTCTGGCGCTGTATCAGTGAAAACATTGGAACCATTTCTAAGCATTCCTTACCTGGCAGGGCGACAGCGGCAGCAGAAGCACCATCCGCACGGTAAGAGGATAACAGTCTTCGCAGAGTTTCCACCTGCTCCGGGGTGGCCTGCTGAGCCGGCCGTGAAGGACCACTAATACTCGATCGTCAGGTCAACAAGACGTATTAAATCGTAGGATATTTTTCCCTCACTTACGAGGACGGTGCGGTAGGAGTGGATTCGGTATTCCACGTAAACGGGAAGCTCGGATCTTGCAGACGGCCGTTGAGGTTTCGAACAAAGTCAGCGTCGCGTTCCGAAGATGCATCCTAAGGGCGGCGAAGGCATTACAATCGGCTTATGCAGGTGTCCAAGGATGGCGTACCTGCATCCAGAACTATTCACAACGTATTACACACTCTGGAACAGCTGAAAGCGAATTGAAACTTACAAAATGCCTCTGATCCGAGGACTGGAATTTGAGAACATAGGTTCTTCCTCCAGGTGCGTTGGAAACCTGGGTGAAGGAGGCATCGCCATCGAACATGATCAGCTCCTACATGGGTGCGCGTCTCAGTAATCTCGCCAGTAAATGTATGTGACCGTGGGTGGTACGCACCTCCCCGACGTTTCCCGTTGTCCTATCCTTCCAGACGAAACGCAGTAGATCGTCTTCGCCATCGTACAGTATGATCGTGCCCTTCTCCGGCTTAGGGTCAACGAAATTGGTGCTATCCCGTCGCAGTGCGCGACCGGCTTTAAAGGCCAAGATGAATCGTTGAGCGTTGGAGTAGTCCATCGAACTGAGAGTGAGTAAATCCAGGAGTGCTGGTTTTGAAAGATGACGCGTACGCTCAAGTCTCAACCAGCTCACGTGACTCCTCCTCTTGAGCCTAAGTCCAACTCAGACCATCTAATCATGTCCTTTGTGCCTTTGGAAGGGGAGGACGCGAGTTGGACTCAGCCTCCAAAGGAACCTGGCGATATTGTAAAGGATACCATCAAGAAAGAGCAGATGATAAGGTGTGTTGCGTTGCCCCCCGATAGATGGCTGGCTGTAAAGGTTCACCCTCACTCACAGGGACATAACATCCGCACAAGAGGACCTCCGAGGCCAGTCACCCATGGAACCACCCCCGAAGGCTGTGCTTATTCCCACCCTACAGCTCTTCTTGCGAGAGTGAAAGTCGTCCAAGCCGATGTCGACAAGCTGACCCCCGGAAACGAAACCCTTCAGATGTATGTGGACAACCTCAAGCTGCAGGTTGCCAAGCAGCGCTAGCCTGCAGTGTTTTGTACCCTGGCATAGCGTTCCCACTCTCCCGACCGAGGGTACTGAGGTCAGTGTTGGGACACCCTCCTTCCCAACGGTTCCATGGATGGGCTTAAGAAGTTTGGTTAGAACGGAAGCACGTTGCGAGGAAAGTCTCCCTGGCGTATCTAGTGGTAACAACGAGCGATTAAACACCACAATACAGTACAAAACATGATTGGTATGGATAGCAAGAAAGGGGGATGTACATCGGCTTTTAGTATTCACAAAGTGGATGACATGCAGGAACAACAAAAGCCGGATGCTAGAGGACTGAAGAAGAATAGGGAGGATGATAGATTGAGTGAACGAGACCGCGTTGCGTGTGCCCGAGGGAATAGAAAGCGATGATCAGAGGGTATTCCAAGTGTCGGGTGAATGAGAAGATCGTTGTGGGCTCGGTATAGCCCGCTTGTTTACGCCGTCGTAGGCGTCAACGCTGAAGGTTGCCGGGTAGCCCAGCTGAAAAGCTGTCGGACGTCACTTGCAGGTGGTGTGTCGGCAGGTTGTCTGGGTTCAATGAGCAAGCTGCAAGTTGAGGCATTAGCATTTGCCCAAGACAACGCAGTGGCGTGCTTACCTCCTCCTGTAGAGATCCTGCAGATCGCCCTGTTTCTTCGACTTCTCCAAGGCAAACTTGAGGTAGTCATGTACTTCTGGAATCTCCTTAAGGTTATACGAAACCTGGAATCGCTGCATATCTGATGGGGGTGAGTCAAACGTCCTTGGCTTGAACTGAACGGACACACCCTGGACAATCCTTGCCAGTTTATGGTACTTGTTGAAGTTGATCAACTTCTTTTCCGGTGCCGTTGGCGAGGGCCGGGTAGAAGGGTTGCCCTCCCGGCAGAATGTGAGGTCCGTGAGATACAAACCTAATTCTTTGTCAGGCGATTTCAGCTCGGTGGGATCGGGGTTGCTTACCAAGGAAAGGGACCGCTGGTGGACTTGTGTTCCTTAGCCTACTGCGGTACTCGCTGTAGTTCCTTGCGTGATCGGCGAGCTTCCGTAGGCCTTCCAATTGTAGTTTGTATTTCTGGTGGAGGCCGGTCCAGGTCTGTTGGAGGCGAGATATAGTTGACGAATCCAGTGCGGCAAGTACGGCTCTCGAGGTGCTGAAGTTACTCAGGGTATTACATCGCTGGGAACAGAATATAAGGGGGGGGGGGCATGAAGAAACGGTAGAAAAACATACGTCGGACAGTTTGATGAAGAATTTGACCAGTGCCGTCCTCTTCTTCGCGTCTGTTTCGTCTAATATTGTCTCTGCGACCCATCCGGTAATGGCAGTGCTCAGTGAGGTGACAGCTTTCACGTTCGGATTAGGAGTTGCCATCCCACGGGGAGCCTCTTTGCCAGCCTCGAGGATTTCCTCAGCAGTGATCGCGGAGTATAACTTCGATTCCATGATCGTCAGCTGTCGAGCGAGTTCCAAAGCGTCGAAATCGAGGGGTGAGATGATACCGAACCCGCGAGCCCTGAGTTGAGTCAACAAAGTCTTGGTCATGATCGGTCTTGGAATATCCGAACTGGGCCCAATGGAAGGAGGGTTGAGGGGCATTCCAGCATCTTTGGATCTGTCTGCACGGGGGCTGATGATGGAGTTCGTTTGTTGACTTCGGAGTATGATCAATTCCATAACTCTTTGTGAGGGATTGGGGAACATGACAGCGAGAGCGTCACGGGTGAAGGCCATAAGAGTTCCCAAAACGGCGTCATCAGTACCCGACCTCCAGTAGGTTTCGAGCCACAACTTTAAGAAGTTTGCGATTCTCAACCGCACAGGGACGCCTTTCCTCTGCTGCCAGACGTAAAGGTCTTCGTCACTCAACCCTGCAGGCGGTAAGAGGTTGTAACGCTTGATGACCGATGCAACAAGCTCCTGAGGTGCAGAGAACATCCGGAAGGTCATGAAGAAGACCGCAGAGAAGGCGGGTTCGACAATGTTGTCATGGGGTGTCATCTTCTCGACAAGGCACTCTATAGATGCACCGACCAGGACGCCGTCCTTGTTGTAGGCTACGTCCTCAAGAGAATAGTCGTGAGAAAGCAGGCGAGTATCGAACTCGTCTTTGGCGTATCGAGGCGTTGTCCTACCACTCCTTGTGGTGTCCTGAGAAGGTCGACCGTGCAGGTTGTGGCTGCCTTCCCAGGTCGTCCCATCGTCGTCAGTGCGCGCAAACGAAACCGGGGAGGGGAGTGCTGGGTCAACAGGTCCGCTCGCAAATATCAACGGGGATGGCGAGGCCTTGCGCCGGTGCGCCGAACGTATAGAGCATGCACTATCCCTTCCATCTAGCGGTATTTCAGGGGGTGGAATCGCCTCATCATCGGCGAGTGCGACCTCGGGGTCCACGAACGACTGCTGGGGGGACATTAGAGGCAAGGGATCCCCATGTACGGTTGCATCCTCGTTAATCTGCAGGGTGAGCTTGGTGACGCTGTGGGAATCCGGATTAAGGAGCTCCGGCCGTTTGGAGACACCGGGGACATCTTGGGTAAGTTTCCCAGGCACTGGCAGTTGGAGAAAGATCGGCTTGTCAACCACCGACAATGTTAGACATTTCTTGACCTCGTTGGCACAGTCGCTTCCAGCTTTTAAAGCTTCGGTCGCTGACTTGAGTAAGCCGGCGCTCTCGTCCTCTTCAGACCCCTCCTCTCCATTCGCACCACCGGTGAGGACTCGAACCGACTCTGCGAGGGAACTCGTGACGTTGTACAACCCATGTTTGGAGGCTTTTAGGTTCAGGAGCTTGGGAGCGGGTATACCGGGGTGTTTTGTCACGCCATCCACAATCGTCAGCAACCTGCAGACCATCTCAACCACTTCCCGCACGAGTTCCAGCATGTGACCAGTGCTCGAAGCGTGAGAAGTCCTGGAATGAGAGTGGGCATAACCTATGAACGCTGCGATTGTGGAGATGTACTGATCGTGGGTATTACGAAGCGTCTCAAACACCTCCGCAACCGTGCATGGTCCGTTGGGGAATTTCGGGGTAGCCGGTGTCTTGACAGATTCCACCGAAGAAATCGAGGAGAAAGAGGACACACTACTCAGGGATGGTCCCCGTTGGTGAGTAGGCGGTGGAGGGGCGGGTCTTAGAGGAGTTGGGGACATGTGTTGTTGTGGAGACCGGAGTGGGTTACGGGGTGGGGAACTCGGGGACGAGGCCTTGGGAGTAGGCTTGTTATTTCGAAGGTCGCCCATGCTCTTCGTCCTGAGGGCAGCGCGAGGGGTTGTCTGATCGTTCGTCATTTGAAAACGAGAAAATACGGGTCGGTGTACGACCCCATTAGTTGTCCGTGCGATAACTGGGGTCTTGCGCCTGTAGGTGTCGTCGTCGTCGTCGTTCGAGGTATTCCCATCGTCATCAAGAGACTCCCTGGAGGGGTTCCTACGGCTCTCCGTCACTGATGATGGGCCAGTTGTTGACCTTTCGTCCTCATCACCTTCTGGAAGTTCCACGCCACATTGAACAGCGATCATCAAAAACCGCCGAACACGGGCGAACACTCTGCCACCAAGCACCATCAAAGCCTTAGCCTCGAATACTTGTTGGCCTTCGTCCGCATTTTCCACAGATGCTGTCTTAGCCTGCGAAACCAACGAAGCAAGGCCCGAAAGGATCTTTTTGCGTTCCTGGGCCAGCATCGGGTGTCTTCGAAGGAGAACAGCATCTCGCGATAAACACCCAGTCGTCGCGAGAATCGATCGAACACAGGAAATCATACAAGCGGTGGAAGGTTGGAAATGAGCTAGCCGGTGTGAGAGGATAGCGTTCTGGAGGAGCGAGAGCGCGTGCAAAAGGGAGACCATTATCGATGGACAATACACATCCACATCTGGTAGAACGGACTCGCTTGCAGATTGTCGGTGTCCTTTCCCACTCGGAGTGGCGCGTTTTGGGGAGGAAGGGTTAGACCAGCCGCCCGAAGATGTCGGCCCGCTGTGGGGGGGCTGTATCATGAAAGGTTATCTCAGAAGTTGTCCGCAAAGACACCCCGAAATAGAGCTCACCTCAGCTCCTGGAAAGACTTCTTCGGTCAGAGAAGCGGCAACGGCAGTGGTTGCAACATAATTGCTGGGGAACCAGCCCCTACGACCATCTACCTCACCATCCCACCAGCCGCTCGGATCGCGGTTTAGCACGTGTATAATCTGGCCAGCGTGGAACGCCAAGCACGTCGCATTGCGGTGATCGGGAGTGAAATCGTGCATGGCCAGCACGTAGTCTGGGTCCCCATCTTCGGAGAGGGATGGAGAAGGGCTAGGGGTGTAACGCCGAATTGGGTGTGCGTCGATGGGAGATGAGGACGACGAGGAAGGTGCAGGAGATAAGAGGTTTGGAGATGATGTTCGAGAGAAGGTGCTGCGGCCGGAGGCAGCGGAGGTGGGGTCTGGGGTCCTTGACCTGAAACTACGGGCCGATTGCTGACCGGAAGTGTTCTGTGGGGCAGCCCGAGGAGATGTATCGATTTGTAGACGCATGATATGGGGTGTTTGTGAAGCTCGTCGTTGTTAGAGGTCGTTGTCGTGGATGGGGCTGCGCGTTAGGCGGAGCGAGTAGGGCAGATCTGCACACATGAACGGGCGTGCACGGCGAAATGAGCTAAACGCCTAATGGACAGGAAATGAAAACACGCACGTTGCGAGGTTGTATTTTAGAATGGTCCTGGTAGGGAGTTGGGGAGATAGGCGGTGTTTCAGCGGAGACGAAGACGTGAGCTGCCAAGAGGGAACCGAGCACGGCGGTGGTGACAGGTAAGTAGTACAAGAGCGAGACGAGGCGAAGGAGATTACAAGGGATAATCGATAATGGGCGATAGGCTGGCTTGCGGATGTAATTCGTGTTGGGTGCGTAGGCTATGATTCGTCGGTAGATTATCGCGTCGAGGGCGTCGTCAGTCGAACAAGGCGTGTCGAGCAGCCTGCTGTATACTGGGCGTACGACGCTGAGTATGGCACGCAATGTGTGCTTGTCGTCGCGGCTGGCGTCGAGCGGGGGTGTGGGTGAACCAGCGACAAACAGGCGTAAACTCTTTGGCCACGATCAAGTTCAACGCCGAGTTCAACTGATGGCCGCTTCCGCACGGTGAACCTACGGAAAAAAAGGTCGAAGTAAAAACTTTGAGCGATTTCGAGAGGTCGCAGTTGCCTTCAGCGGGCGGAGGGAGGGCCTTCCGTATTTTTCCAGAGGTCCGTTTCCTTGGACCCGACACTTTTCAGGTAGATTTCGAAATCCAGAATTTCGTAAAAATTTCATTATTATCTGCTTCCGACAGCGAGTCCACCCAGCCCGCCTTGTTCTCACCTTGTCTAATTTATCCGTGCGGTTGCTAGTTAGACAAGATCGACCCTGTGACACCCAGCCTTCTTCTCAACACCCAGCGTACACCATACCAACCGAGGACTACGGCAAGGAATGCCCCAACGATAGCAGCTCCAATGTAACCGGATCGTCTGTTTGCCTGCGCCCAACCCCTCCACCACCTTGCTGCCAGTGAATGGTTGCCTTCGTCCTCCGCCGCCTCCCTACAAGGTTCGCATTCTTCCCCAATGAGGCCCATGATCGTAATCAAGGAGATGCTGGAGACGGGGTAAAGACAAGCCGGGGACAACGCTCGAAAGCACATACCTGAATGCAACGAGGATGCTCATCAACGTTAGGATGATGCTCAATCCGGACATCGCGTTCATCTTCACTCTCGTCTCGATCTTTTCTGGCCGGTCCTCATCAAGATCTGGCTCGTGTTCGACCAGAGGAGTCTCTCCCGGAAGGCTGGACAATCCAAGCTCGCCCCGTTTCACAAACAACGCGAACCTGCGTTCCGGGAACCCGGTGTACGAATACAACATCAGGATAGAGTCGAGCGAATCGATGAGTGTCATCCCTGCTGTGAACAGCAACTGAACACGGAAGTGAGTAGGTGAGGAGGAAGCCGCATTCGGAGAAACCGCTCACGGGGAGAATGATGATGTGGGCAGGTACTATACCTCTGCCATCTGGTCCACGTTTTGCGATGGCAGATATCGCGAGGATCGCGATCGAGGATGCAGTGTCGAACCCTGGAGCCGTTGTCAGTCACAGTGAACTCGTCAGAACGGTGTCGCTTACCGAAACCGAACAACACCCCCACCGGGTACATCTATATTTCTGGGTCTGGCCCTTTTCTTGGACCAATTCGGAATAAGGCGTACCTTCCAGGGACGATCCACACAGGTGAGCACAGGACCAATTATCCTCATGAGCAGGGTGCTCCCGTGGTGGTGGGATCGTGGCAAATGGCCGTCATTGGCGTTAGGTGTCTCCTCACCGCCGGCAGCAGGTGACGAATCGAGGTCTCGTATCCGATCCTGGGTACATTGAGCGGTGTCGAATAAAATATACCTTGATACATACCCTTCGACATTGTTTTACAATTCGATACAGGATGATGGAATTGGCCACACCAACAACGAAGAGAAAGGATCCACTGATTGCAGCTCCTGTCGTATCCCGGTCAGCAATGAGATTGCCGAGGGCCCACAGTACTAAAACAATCATACCAACGATACTCCCAACGCGACCAACATGATCCAGTTTGCCGTAGATATCAGTGCTAATGGCAATGGCTACATTCTAAAACGCTGAATCAAAGTCGTCCGTATAGTTTTTCTGGAAATTTCGCATACCACAATGATGACAATGGTACTGTGACCAAGTGAGAAGTACAGACCACAGGTAACAGGGAGCAGGCCCATATTGACCAACCCCCTGGTCGCATTATCGATCGCACTGGGGGGAGTGACAGTGGGTGTTAGTGAGGGATTTCCTAGAGCTACGGGCTCAACGAGAGTGCGTTGTGGATGTGGCTGTACGCGTACCGTGTCAACCAGGATATTGCGGACCTTATGTGGTCGGCGTCCAGAGCTGAGGAGAGACTGAGGTGTTGGGCTTGGTTTACAATGGGCGATGTGCGCACCGTGCCTTAGGCCAAGGGTCTGGTAGTCTTGTTGAGCAACTGCGGGGACGCATGGAGATTCGGAATACACACCCAGGCAAGGAGCGCCAGATTCAAGACTGGCCGTGTGCTGTTATCTCTACCAAACAAAATCCCAGCCACTGCCCAGAACAGGAGATTTGTGAATAGTTCGAGTACGATGAGGAGAAGTGAGCGGCCAAAGATGGTGAGCTTTGGAAGTCTCAGACGTTGTAACGGCGACATCCTGCTGAGGGCCGGGGTTAGACTCGCAAGCTCAATCCGAAGGAGCCTTATCTACCGCGGGATGGGCCGGTCATCAGATCTTCAGATATCGGTGAATTGGAAGATAAGATAGAAATGTGCTACACTCCAGACCTTCAGCTTCAGGTCACGAGACTCGCCGGAGTCCTCCTTGTTCCGATCGAGAATACTAACACGCTGCTGTGGCTCAGGATAACAACCCGACATCTAATATCTGTCCGCTGCGGGACGTGAGGGTGGGGCAAGCAGCTCAAGCCTTAAGCAGCATACATCCGTGTTATCTTTCTCACTCCCGCCTCGCATAGCCTACCAATGACCCGCCCCGCTGATTCACCACAAACCCTCTCCACACACTCCCCCATATACTTACATACAATTGGATGACCGGTACTCGGGCATGCGGTGGCTGCATGCCAATGACCACCGGCTCGTGGGGGGAATCACAAGTCGGATCAAGGTGTGGGGCTGGGGAAGCAACCCCCAATCGCAACCCGGGGTACATGTGGAACGGCTCTCACAACCACATTCATCTCCGTCTCGTACGTGATTGGTTGATTCCCCGCAGGGCTAGCCCTCGGCAGTAGTGGGTCACCAGTGGGGCGGGAAGCCGCGGGGGTGGGTCTCCCCACACCGCCTGCGCTGGGCCGTTGCAAGGGTAAAAAGGCTAAGAGATTCTTGACTCACCCCCGTCGCACTTAAAAGGAGAGGCAAGGGGGGAGGGTTGACAATGTCCACAGCCCACACGACTCGGGATCCTACCAAAAGTCCAAGATCACGATGAGCTCTCCTCAAGTTTGGTCCAGTAAGTGCCATCCTTCTCAGGACGTCCATGCGATCAAACTTATAGGCGTCGGTAGTTGCAGTCACCAGTGCTTCAACGGGCTCTGGTCGTAGCATGACCGAATTCATTCTCATGCAAAGCGGAATCGCGATCGCGACCCTTCGCACCCCCTCCGTCTTGGACCCTCTCCGTGCCCACTGGCCCGAAGACAAGTTGATCATCCTTAAACTTGATGTGACCGAACGCGACGATATCAATGCCGCGTTGGAACACGCCAAGGCCAAAGTTGGTCGCATTGACTTCGTCTTCAACAACGCCGGTTACGGCCTCATGGGCGAAGTCGAGGGGACCCCGGAGGACGCCGCCAGGGCCACGTTTGAGGTCAATTTCTGGGGTGCTGGCTACATAGCGAGGGAGGCCATCAAGTTTTTCAGAGATGTTAACCAGCCCCCAGGGTGGAACCTCGTTGAACGTGTCGTCTTATATGGGGCTCATCGCGCAACCTTTGATGGGTTATTACGTCGCCTCTAAGCATGGGAGGTGCCCACCTCAAAGCAAGGAGACCATTCGGAGCTGATGCCAACTTCGTCGCATCGCAGCCCTCGAAGGAGTCACAGAGGTATTGTCCCGCGAATTGGATCCTGCATGGAATATCAAGGTATGCCAGTGGTCGGCCCGCCTTGATCGGGGAGACCTCAAACTCATCCAGGTCTCTCTGCTCGAATTCGGAGGTTTCCGCACCACCGCTACAAACTCGATTGTCGTCGTTCCTACTCACGCGTCCTACACGAACCCCGCCTTACCCAGCGTCTTGATGCGCAAAATTTCGAGCGAATGGGAAGCCCAGGGCGGCCCAGACAAGGGATCCGTTTGGCAGTCGGTCAAGACGCGATAGGGATGATCAGGGAAAAGGTGGGGGAGTTGCAGGGCGATCTAGATGACACGGAGAAGGTGTCCGAGGGTGTCGTGTTAACCAGACCGGATAGGTGCCTTCACCCGGATGGGAATTAGGGTTTGTGTGTAGCCACCAATGGTTTCATGATCTATACCAATATGTAAAGTATAAGCCTCGCGTCTCTGACTCTGGAATTCCGAACGCGATCTCCTCTATTCCCTATGCGGAAAGTCCCGCCGGCGTGTCCCAAGGCGTTACAAATTTGCTGCGCACAAACTATGGGTAAACATTGATGGCTATAAATTTATATTGAATAAATTAAATAATCACGAACTGCTTGCATATGCCTATGTACGAACCGTTCCTCAGATTAATTGCCGCCGCGGTGGACCGCTGAGGTGGATCCAGGTAAGTACGCTAGGCCGACTATCCTCTGTAGGCGTAGGTGAGGGTCAGCCTAGCTGAGAGTGGCGCCAGGTGGTAACATAGTATCCTGGACCGCCCTCCTGTTTCTTCAGCACCCTAGCCTCCGCCCTGCCCAGGGGCAACGATGGGTGTGTGGCTTCTACCACACCGAGTCCAAAATCGTAAACAAACGGTCTTGCCTGAGTAACCCCAAATAACCGCGAACTTTCCAATACCACGGAGTAGACGGGGGAGGAATCGTTACCTGGGGCATAGACACTCCACCCCGTGGACCGGCGGCCACGGACGTCCCAGAACGCAACCATGCCGTGCCGTGCGAGCCCTGCCGCGATGTAGTTGGATGAGCCTCCGCCTGTCGCCACGCTGTAGATCGGATCGACGGAGGGCTCAACGAATGTCAACACTGGGAGGAGATGGGGTGAGGATGACGGGGATGAAAAGTGGCGGAGGCGTATGGGAGTACGGAGATCGTGAACATTGACGCTCCCGTTGTACCACCCAGAAACAAGGACCTGGTCCGAACCCCAGGTAGCAGAAGGTGGTGTTCCGCATACGCCGAAGACTGCTGACTTCGAGTGGGTGTCCCGGGAAGTGGGATCCAAGACGTAGGTGGGTTGTTTGGATATTCCGGACGGCTGTACGGTATGGACGATCAATGGCGCCTTGGATGTCAAACCGAACGTTGCATGATTGATGGAAAGGTGGCAAGTCCAAGCACGAGTTTTGAGGTCCAAGGTTTCGATAGTACCCGTACTGGATGCGGTTGCAATGCCATTCTGGGATACACCGAGGAGAGCATCCCCCTTGGATGATAGTGCGAGGACAGAATCCCCGGAGTGAATGGCTTCGATTGATGTAGGAAGGTGGAGAGTCCCCGAGCCGCTCATATTGATCGACATCCGTGCAACATTCCCACTGGCAAGCCCGACGTAGAATTCGGCGCCATCTATATCGTGCACTGGCGCAATACTTGTGATGACATCAATTGTGGCCCCACCACCTCCCAACTCTAAACTTGCCTCCTTTCGGATCTGGGGAGAGTGTGCGGGTATCTGGGGGGTATGGAAGGTGTATGAATCTACATGAGTTCGGGAGGCGACCGCGAGGCGGGAATCAGAGATGGCGAGGACGGGTCTGCGGAAAGTTCCCGGCCAGGCTGGTGACAACGGCCGAGCGATAAATTTTCCTTCGCGCCATGCGATATCGGATAGGTGGTGATATTTCACCTGGTCTATCGGAGGGCGAAGGGACAGCGCATGACTTGTGCTGGGCGAAAACCGGGGGTTCGCAAACAAATGCGAAGCCCAGCCAAAGCGGTTAACCTATGACATGACTGGTTGGAGGATTGATCTTCAGGAGAATGTATTGAATGACACGTACCGAAAAGTGAAGGTGTTTACACGTTTGAGACAGAACAACCAGAGTTGGTATGCTCAGTGATTCGAAAATTATGACCAAGACATCGGTCGGAAGGGTGGGAAAGGTTGGGATCATGAGGTATAATTTAGCCAGGGAGTCTTGCCCCTGTATTTATGTCCGGGGGACAGTCAGCGTCAGAATGACTCTCAGCGACCGTGATGAGAAGAGAGTGGGGCTCTATACAGTGAGAGTCAACGACATCGGAGGCGGGGAAGATCACGTGAACGACGTACACAGTGACCCGACCCTACGCGTTCTGTGTGCAACCGAGAACACAGCTATTGCCTCCTATAGAGGGACATGCGTAGAGATGTGCGCATATTACTCGTCGGCGACGGTGAGTCGCTTTCCGCACCTCTCTCCCAACGTTGTTGTCGGCTAATTATGCTCCAGAGGGGGTCGGGAAGAGCACAATCGTCACTTCCCTGATCAAGGAATCTTTCGTCTCCCAGGTCGGCCTCAGCACGCACACGCACACGAAAGCCATCTCATTAACTCACCCAGGTTCAGCATATCGTCCCGGAAGTTACCATCCCTCCAGAGGTTACACCGGAAAATGTGACAACGTACATCGTGGATTCAGGATGTACGTCTCAATGCCCTGCAACCCAGGACCGTCCGCCTAATATCTTTGCAGGTGGCCCTGACGACAAACAACACCTGGAGTCCGAAATCCGCAAAGCCCACGTTATATGCGTCGTCTACTCGATCGAGAGTGCCAACACCTTCGACCGGATACCCACGTATTGGCTTCCGTATTTCCGCCAGCTTGGAGTCAACGTCCCAGTCATTCTCATTGGGAACAAAATTGATCTTAGGGGTGGAGAGGTTACCAACGAAGCACTTGAGGATGAGATTGTACCGATAATGAACGAATTCAAGGTATTGACAATTCTTCCCTGGTCCGCCGTGTACCTGAGATTTGCGCTAGGAAGTCGAGGCTTGCGTGGAGTGCTCAGCGAAGATGTCTCTGAATGTTTCTGAGGTATTCTATTTTGCGCAAAAGGCCGTCCTCCATCCAACAGCCCCTCTATACGATTCCCGTGACCACGTATGTCACCACAGATCGTTCTGGTGAAGCACGCTCATCAGCCCACAGGTGCTTAAGCCCGCCTGCCTAAATGCACTCAAACGGATATTCAAACTCTGCGACAAGAATAAGGACAGCCTATTGGACTCCGCTGAACTCAACGATTTCCAGGTAATTTGTTCCCCGGGTCCCAGGGCTGAGATAATGAACGGAACTTTACAGAGTAAATGCTTTGACGCACCGTTGCAAACTCAAGAGTTGGAAGGGATCAAGGAGATGGTTCAACGCCATGGTTCAGGGATGGTTGTCGACGATGGCCTCACTGAAGCAGGGTTTCTGTACCTCAACACCATCTTTATTCAAGGCGGCCGCTTGGAGACAACTTGGACAATCCTTAGGTCGTTCGGCTACGGAGAAGACTTGAAACTCGTGGAGTCCTTCTTGTCCCCGAAGTGAGCGTTTCGTATCTTTCCCGGCTCGTCGTCGTTCCCACCGAATCCCTTAGGTTTGACGTGCCTTATGACTGTTCCGTGGAATTGAGTCACCTTGGCTACCAATTTTTCACAGATATTTTCATGATGTTCGACAAGGACAGAGATGGTTCACTAAATGCCGCAGAACTGAACGAGCTGTTCAGCACATCCCCAGAGAACCCGTGGACGTCGCAGAGGTTCCAGGGTACAACAATGCCGGACGAGATGGGTGCGGTCACATTGCAAGGGTGGCTCGCCCAATGGAGGTGCGAACGTTCGCTTGGTAATGTGCCCCTCGTGCCACAACTTATAGTTGTCAAGCATGACAACGCTATTGGACCACAAAACGACTTTGGAGTACCTGGCATACCTTGGCTACCCCGGTGATTCTACAGCGAGCGCTTTGCAGGTGACGAAACCACGTAAATTTGATCGGAGGAAGGGAAAATCATCGCGGAACGTCTTCCTGACCTTCGTGTGCGGTGCTGCCGGCTCTGGAAAGACCTCGTTGCTGAGAAACTTTGCCGGGAAACCATATCTGGATACATACCATCCGACCAAGAAGCCGATCAGCGTTGTAAACTCAGTGGATATCGATGGGTCCGAGAAGTATCTTGTGGTGGGTTTCTGTAACAAGCCAGGGTCGCTGTTTCTGACGTTGTTCCAAGCTACAAGAGTTTGGATCGCCATTCGAAGCGGAGACTCTGCGAAACTCGAAGAGGACTGATTTGGCTGATGTGATTGTCTACGTCCACGACTCGAGTGACACCAATTCATTTTCATACATCAGTAACCTGAGGGTGAGTATACTCGGTGCCGGCCGCCCGGGTGCTACATGACCTAACCAGGGATACCCAGCAACAATACAATTTAGACCACATCCCTACCTTGTTCGTTGCGACAAAATCGGATTTGGATCTAGCGCAACAGGTGAGTGACAGGGTGGGTTAGGATCCTCTATCTAACGAATGATCAGCGGCACGAGGTTCAACCGGACGTGTACTGCAGACGGTTGGGACTGCAGGTTCCGGTGGCGGTTAGTGTGAGAAAGAACCAAATGGCAGATGTATTCCATGTCATTTGTGGGATAGCAATCAGACCGTGTGTCGTTGTCTCTCGGATTCGGTCATCAATAAAGACTGATTTGACATCGCTTACAGCACCTCCGCTATGCCAGGCGGCGCGGAGCGTGGTCTTACGGCAACAGCACGCTTCAGGACATTCATGGTCGTTTTCATCGGGGGCGTGTCTGCTGGGCTTCTTGTGCGGGCATTGTGGAGGCAGGATGGGAAGATTGGACCTCTGGGGCAGTGGCTACGGCGGCTGTTCGCTGGACGGTGATAGTTAGCACTGGAATGTTTATGATACCTAGCGCCGGGTAATACCATCTAATCTCTGGTCGGATGTGATCAGGTGCACTGTCGTCGTATTTAAATATCAAACACGCCGCCTTTGCGTTCCCTCATCGGCCTCGAGGTCTACAAATCGCAATAATCAGTCATTTTTGCCATTTTCCACAACTTGTCCAGCCACTGCCAGCATCCCATCGATTCTGGCCCCCGTCGTCGCCCGTGAGCCGCAAGAGAACGATCAAGAGATCCCCTTAATCACCCAATTCAGCTCCTCTCTGCCCGTGACTACCATCTCCCCGGGATCTTGCAAGAGCATTAGACATGGACGAAGACATGGATTTCGACACTGGCTCGTCCTCCACGAGCCACCCCTCTTACAACCCTCCCCAGCAGCCGCATGATGGTAGGAAGATGCTGTAAGCCCGCCGTTCTTAAAATCGTCATCACCCCCGTCGCCGCAGTCGACCATCCCCACATTCTGCAGACTCGTCTAACGCTCTTCTTCCACCTAGGGATCTTGTATTTGTCCAGGATTGCACGGGAAGCCAGGGAAGCTACATCACCTCCGCTACCAAGAACATCGAGTCCATCTGCGCCCATATCTTTGAATCCGGCAAGCTGCAGTCCCCGGAGGACCTCCGCATTGGATTGGTTGCCTACCGTGATCACCCACCGCAGGATCATACTTACGTGGTCAAAAACTTCGGCTTTTCCTCCGACATCTCCAAGGTCCACAAGGATCTGAGCAGCCTCTATGCATCTGGAGGGGGAGATGGTCCCGAAGCCGTAACCGCCGCTCTCCACGAAGCCTTGAATATGGATTGGAGAGAGTACGCGAGCAAGATGGTCGTGTTGATCGCGGATGCCCCGCCCCATGGCATTGGTGAATGTGGCGATGGTAGGCTTCACTCCTCATCAAGATCACTTCCAGGACGACATTAACCTTGGCGAAGGCTTCGAGGAGGGATCTCCTGATGGCCACGACCCGCTGATAATCGCCAGACACATGGCCAGCAAGGGTGTCACCTTGGTGAGTTTGCAGCCCTGCCCTTAAATCACCCTCCGCCGATCACTGCGTCACAGTTCTTTGTGGCCTGCGAGCCAGCATTGAGCGGGTACTCTGTGAGTGACTTCGTGTGTTTGGCCTGCAATCTCCGTTGACCCCCCCCACAGTTTGCCACAGACTTCTTCAAGGCAATCACCACTATCACCTCCGGCCTGATGCTCCCCTTGACCACCGCAGATCTTCTCACGCACGCGATTGTGGGTAGTGTGTTGGAAAACCTCGATATGGAACGCTTGGTCCGCGAAGTTGGACAAGCCGTCGCCCAAAGGATTCTCGGGAACAACGAAAGTGTGGACGACGTCGCTCGAGAGTTACATGAACGGCTTTTGCTTAGAAATGAGAGCACGAAGAAGGTCGTCATTGAAAGTATCTACCGGGAATCTGAGGAAGGAACACACAACGTCAACGTGTTCATCGATGCCCCAACCCTTGCAGAGGCCCGACAACTTCTCAAAAAGGTACACCTCATTGGCCCCTTCAACCGTGGCCTTTCGTTTACTCCCTCTGCAGGTCCCGACGCCTAGATTTACCGACAAGTACCTAGCAGCTCGCAGTTCCGGCTCTCGGTTTTCTACACGTACGTGGTTAACCTTCCGCTCACCATCGCCCGATTAATCGTCATCACAGTCTACTCGCCGTCGATACCACCGCGATCACCTGAGAGGCGGACAGTATTTGGCTCTTCTTCATCCTCGTTCTCTTCGGGAATGCCTCCAACGCCGACCAGTTCTCCACCGCGCAAGGTTGTCACTGATTTTGCAACGTTTGGCGCCCCATCTACGACCAGCGTGTTTGGAACGGCCGTGAAGTCCAGCCCTTTCTCGCTGGCCGGTAGCAATTCTGCCTTTGCGGCGATAAGAGGCGGGCGCGGAAGCATGGAGGACGATGATGACGACGAAGATGAGACTACTCCCTCCATCCCTGGCCGACAGAAAATCGAACTGCGTGAAGGCTCGATCACACTCGAACAGGTATGCGGCCCCTTCAGATTAGCTGAACCCATCTCTGAACCATTTATAGGCACGTAGAATTACCCTGCAGAGTGCTTGGCGCAGTGCACGCGCATGAGATTCATTTTTCTACCAAAGCCGCACCATTCTTCCCCTTCTCGGCCATTCGCCGCACGTTTCAAGGACCCTATCCCACTTCTGTATGCCCGGCAAGATCCCGTCTCTCCTGTGTGTCCTCATCTCAGAGTCCTCATCTCAGACGGAAGCATTGTACTACTTGTATAATCGAACGAAATGCAATCTACTCTAACACCCAGTCTGATACATCCCTTTCGTGGCGTACTGTGCTGTCACTCTCGTCCAGTTTCCTCTTTTTCTTGCGATCCTTTTTGCGGGAATAGTCCACAACATCACCGTCCTTCATGAATCCTTCTGGTGCTGTCAGCACCTTCGTGAGTCCAGTCCCGACCTCGCCATGCGACCGTAGCTCAGATACCTCCATCCTCTCCGCCTCTTTCCTTACTCCCCTCTCTTCCCTCTTCGGCTTTCGTTGCTTTTGCGCTATCCCCACCTCCTCACCTTCTTCCAGAGATTTCCGCTTCTTCCGCTTCCTCTCTTCCACGACTGACACACCGGACTTCGGATCGCTTAATTCTGACCAAAATGGTGGCGATCGTTGGACCACCCCTGGAGCTTGTGGTTCTTCAGCATCTGGGCCGAGTACTGGACCACGGAAGAACCGTGAGTAAAGACCGCGTCTTGCAGATTCTCTTTTTGCAAGAGCCATAACGCTCAGTCCAGTGACCTCCGAGGTAGCTGTCGTGAGAGCCGACAGGCCGACCTTTTGAGGCTTGTTCGAGATTATGCCGGTAGATGTACGGTCAAGAGGAGTACTCGAACCAGACGGTTGAGGGGTATCCTGACGACATGCAGTGAGGATGGGGCATGCTTGGACGAGGGACTAACTTACAGAGTCTTCGTCACCATCATCGTTGTAAAGCTTAACGGTTATTGACGTAGCTGCAGCAGTGAACACGCTGGTCAAGGGGTCAGCGCGGATCCAAGTAGATGTGGGGACAGGCCTACTGGTCCCAGAACGGGAACGCTTCATCTCGATCCTTGCCGACGCCCGCAAGAGTCTTCTTCTGCGTGATGACTACGGGTCGACTGATTGCACCCTCCCGAAGCGCCTCCCCCGTGCCCTGCCATCCCTGAGCGACGAGGTACGAGTGGCTGTTTAGAGGCATACGGCCGGGGAAGTTGGGGGGCGGAAAGAACTATCGATTTGTTTCCCACGCAAGAATGCCGACAGCAATCCACCCACAACCAGTCTTCCCAATCTCCACCCCAGGTTCTATTCTCGCCTTCCAGTTCTCGTCGTGGTATCCAAGGTTCAAGCAAATCACCATAAAGTCGACGATCATAAAACCGTTGGAGGACTCGTTTCGGGAGTACTTGGACTCCGACGGCGTGTTTGTCCCAGATGGCTCGGAAGATGGGTAACACGTTTAATCACTCGGCTCGTCCCCAACTGATATTTCTACATCGCAGTCCCAACGAAAGTACGCTCTCTGATGATGAGGATGGGATGGAAGATTCTGCTAGCGAATCAGATAGCGAAGATGGGAGCCAACGTTTCGCTTTCCCAGAACTGGACGATAAGATAAGACAAGCAATATCGGAGTATGGGGCGGTCTTCCCGAAACTAAACTTCTCGTCCCCAAGAGTGAGCACACCCCCGTCACATCAACTCACAAGCGCGTACTGAGGGGTGTAGGATGCTGCTTGGGTACTTCCAATGTCCTCCCCACTACGGTGCACATGCCCAGCGGACGTGTACTTGCTCCTCAAATCATCCGATTTTATTTCTCACGATCTCGACCCCGAGACCACCTTTCAACATTGTGGGGAACGCCCACAGGCTTATGAATTGGAACTCGTCCTAAGGAAGTGGTATCCGATTGACCGAGTGCGAGAGTTTCGGTGCTTTGTCCGACAAGAGATACTCCTTGGTATAGGATACGATCTATCCCCACCCCAGTTGACCCTGACCACTCGTACCCAGGCATCTCGCAACGGGATCCGAACTACTACCCGTTCCTTAACGAGCGGGACATGGGAAGGCGAATCACAGAAGCAATATCCCGAGTTTGGGAAGAGAATGTGAAGGGGAAGTTGGAAGCCACGCGAGGGGACTGTGAGTCGTTACAACCCTTGACTGTCTCAAAGTCTCACCGCGACTTGAGATGCGTTTGACGTCCTGCTAACAAGAGATCTCGAGAGGTGTCATATAATCGACTTCAATCCCTACTCTCCCACCACTGATCCGCTTTTATTCACATACGATGAATTGTTCACTCTATTGGAAGACACGCTATCGGAGTACTCCCCTCGGCGGACTCCTGTCTTTAAGGTCATAGATTCGCCCGCCCACCCCGCTGCGGCGAGTAATGCACCAATACACCAACACAATATGGTATCATTTGAAGCGCTGTCACTGAGTAATGGAAGGGATATCGAGGAGTTTGCAGAAGCTTGGAAGGATGAGATCCAGGCTTCAATGAAGGACTGAGGTCACCTGTAGTCTGTGTTGTATTACGACATACTGTTATTCACACAAACGGCCTGGAAAAGTCCCCACTCTTCCCGCCAGATTTTTTGCACACAACAATGCCCCGAATTTCCATCTCTTTCCCCGCGACGGCCTTGAGCATATCCCACACGTTGAGCAGGGCGACAGAAACAGCAGTCAGGGCCTCCATTTCTACCCCGGTCTTGCCTGTGCACGAAACGGTGGCCTCGCATCTGATGCTGTACTTTGCACTGGCCCCATCACGGTTTACCTCAGGAGTTAGCGATACGCCGATATGTGTGACTGGCAGTGGGTGGCAGAGGGGGATGAGTTCCGCCGTCCGTTTACAGGCCATTATTCCGGCTAGTTGTGAGACGGCGAGAACATCCCCCTTCTTGCGTGCCTTCTCCTTAGCCTTTTGTAACTCTTCAGGGTCGCCAACGGCAACAGCTGGAGAACCGTGTGAAATAATGAGGTCATGAGCTGCTTTTGGAATCAGGATTCTACCGCTCGCGGTAGCGGTCCTCTGGGTACTCGACTTAGCACCGACGTCGACCATGCGCGCTCGGCCAGACTCAGCATCGAAATGGGTAAGGGATCTGGGGGGCGCGAATCGTCGGGCCGCCGTGGCGAAAAACCGTGAGTAATGAGCGGACATTTTGTTTGGTCGTGGGTCCGTATACGTCAGGACAGACTTGGGGGAGGGCGCGGTCCAACTTATCGAACTTGATCCGGTGCTCCACGGCTTAGGGTCTACGAATTCTGATTAGGGTCGAGCTAGCATCGTTTTAAGGTAACTGGACGCTAACTCAACCTCCAATTAGGATCATCGGTCTGTTCGTGATGACATCGATGTGTTCCATTCCAGCATGCTTTTCCTCCTTGCCGCGAACGGCGGTACCAATTACCTGCAGCACTGCATCGTCGGATGCACCACCCCTAAGCAGGTCTCGGAGTGATACCTCTTTCGCATCGAATAGACACACCTAAAAAGACAAGGGGTGAGGCGGACAAATATGCAATCCAATGCCAAAGTTGTACTTTAATTTGACCGTCGGCGGTGAGTCTAAGTCTGTTGCATGAAGAACAGAAATGATCGGACATGCTGCTGATGAATCCAAAACTGCCTAGGTGGCCAGGAACCCTGTAAGAACGAGCGGTATCGTTGAGTTCGTCCGCGGCCTTTATCATGGTGGGATAGCGTTTTTGGAGATTTGACAGTAGTACAGATGATGGTACCATCCTAGCTTTGTCCCATTTGTTCCCTAGATACAGTGACACGGTCAGAGAAATGTGAGCGGGTACGAGGTGTGGACAGGCCTGTAAAGGGCATGAACTCAATGAACCTCACGGAAACATCTTTCTGCTTGGTCATCTCTACGAAGTCAAGGACTTCTGTGTCGTTGAGGTCCTTGATAATGACAGCATTCAGTTTGACCGACTGGAGGTGTGAGGATAATGCAACGTCAAGGGCTTTCAGGGCAGCATCATGGCCCCTCCGTCGTGTCATGATTTCGAATTTGAATGGGTCAAGTGTATCGAGGCTAGTTTCGCGGTTAAGTTACAGTCTGAGGGTGGATGCACGGATGATTCGCACCTGAGATTCAGGTGAGTCAACCCGTTTTCCACCAGACGAGGGAGCATCCTGTGAAGTGCGATCCCGTTGCTCGTCATTCCAATGGAGCGCAAGCCATGCCGACGTAATTCGTTCAATCTGCCTGTGTGACAAGCTTGAGTTGGATCGGTCGAGGGGCAGGGAATGAGGTGGGATTCACCAACGAGTTCAACCACCCCTTTTCTAACCGTTGGCTCGCCGCCGGTGAGACGAATCTTTGTCACTCCTTGTTTGACGAACATCTCGGCGAGGCGAATAATTTCGTCATCCGAGAGAAGGTGAGCCTTGGGTGCGAGTTGTATGCCTTCCTCTGGCATGCAATAGAAGCCTTGAAGAACAGTTAGGTAGTCGCGACGCTAACAAAGGGAGCCACGCAACATCGCAGGTTACACCGTTCGGTCAGGCCTGTATCTGTTCAAAACCCCCGAACGAAGTGTGCTTTGACTTGATGAACACGTACTGATTCTCAGGTAATTGTGCATACGCCCAAAAGTATCTCGAAGGGGTGGAGGAGGAATCTTCTTTAAGTCTGTCTCTAATATCCTCGCCTGATCGAAGGGGGATGAGTAGCGTTTTAATTCCGGATGATGCCTCGAATACCTTGGCTGTGAGGGCGTTCGCGGAAATGCTTCTTACACAAGGACTGCCCCCCAGAATCCCGCGGTAAGAGGCGAGCCTTCTCGACCAAGAGACAGCGGCAAACATCATGGGGGAGGAAAGGAAAAAGAAACGATCAGAGCCCGGAAGGAGCTAACTTTTGAAAAATTGCGAAGCGACATTAGAACGAGGGTAAGACACGGAGCGCCCTAGTAAAAGGCGAGGGCGCTGTCTGTTTGTACTACCCTCTGTCGCCGTCTGTTTACACTCGGCTATTGATGGCCGCGACACACTTTTGATTTGTCTTCCGACGGCGGGTTTCGCATCTCCCGCCTGTGACCACCCCCACGCTCGTCCCACTGCGCTCGGTAAAATGTTCAGAATATTTTCACGAAACTGCCAAACACTAAGGGAGAATATAATGTGATGAGAGGTTTCTATCCATTTCGACGCCCAATCAGAACGTCTCCTCCTCGTCCACTACCCCTCCGTCGGGCACCTCAAAGCCGTCCTGCATCAGATCCTCGTTGGTCAATAAACGTTCAGTCTAGTAAATGCGACGGACCTCCGTGGAGTACAGGATCTTCTGAATCTCTTTGAGCACATCTGCACCCCTGACCTCGTCTCTGTCCGGCAATTCGAGCTCCTGTTGTACCAGGATCTCGATATCTCGCAGCTGGACTATGATTAACATCTCGTCTCCATAGTGAGGTAGGATCTATCGGACCTTGGCAAAGTAAAAGTCGCGCTCCTTCTCCAACCCCTCCATGTGTGTCGACATCTCTTTCAATTGTGCCTGCAAGCCTTGGATCGCCTCGTTCGGTTGTGTCGATGCTGATCTGTACCCGGAAACCGGTGTCCTGCCTCCAGCCCTGCCCCCTCCCGCAGTACTCAGACTGGGGCCAACTCCCCCTCGATGCGTCGGCGCGAGCGGCGCAATGGTCACGGGGGTGTCCGTGGGCCCACCGCGTCTGCGGAGAACAGCTTCGTATCCCTGTCCGTGGAAGTTCTGATCCCAAAACCTCTTGATCCATTGCAAAAATTCAAGGTTATCTCTGATGCTGGTGAGACAGATGACACTAAGATCGATTGAGGTGGGAACCCACTGCATTTTACATTTCACGAGCTTTTCTACGAGGATCGGCTTCGAGAATGTCAGGCACGATCCGCTCATACAGAGGCATAGTGACCAACTACCTTTTCGATTTTCTTGGCTTTGAAGACGTTTTGGAGAATCTTGAAGTTGGAAATGAACTCATACTCGTGTTTAGCGTTCATCTTGACTCGTGCCATTGGCACGTCGCCTGCGGTGTGGTATGGGCATCCTCCGCAAATATCGTAGCTCGAGAGAAGATCGAAGCTCACTGTAGATAGAGTCCATGATCTGACAATACGCTCCGCCGGTGCCACATTGCTCGACCTTGGTGTAGTTGAGTTGGAGGAGTTCGTTGATCCAGGCAATTAGTTCTGTCCTGGATTCGCTCATCCTGAATATCAGTTGGTTGTAACAAGCCTTGTGACGAACGTCAGAGTTGGTTTCGTGGATGAGCAACAGTGGGCGTGGAAAAGTCTCCGCTAAGCCCCGTCACACACTGAACGCGAACTCGTGTGACCGTGACTTTTGCTCTACGCGGCTCACCACGAAACTGCCGGTAAGTTATGAGCTTCCTTCCCCCATAAAACCAGTCCCCCGCTGAACGTACACCTTCAAGGGGGAATGAACAACGCTCCTGCGGCCACACCCCAGGGAGTGTGCTCTCGAATCGTGAACTGGATCAAATCCAACGATTTCAGAACCCTCACCAGCCTTTGCCTGACCTCCAAGGCATTTCACCACGCTGCAGAGCCCAGGCTTTATCACCAGCTCTATTTTACGGATAGCCTCACGGCCCACTATGTGTGCCAGACAATCGCGTCTTGCGACCGTATCGCCCTCCATGTCAAAACCTTCTGGACCTTGTTCAACGAGCGGCGTTGGAACAGCTCCCGTAACCACCTCGACCCTCAGTTCTGGGACGTAGTTCACCTGGCGCTCCGAAAGATGCATAACTTGCAAGTCATTGCTATCGGTGATCCCTCCTGCCCCAGCGCCTGGATCTTCCGTCAATGCCAATTTCAGTTGCAGGAGGCGGAACTCAGGATGGACTGGGACGCCGACTTTGCCCGTTTCCTCGATACCCAGCCCCGACTGCATAGCCTTCGCATCGCGAACCCTCACATATCATCCACCGAGTTGGATAGGTTGCCACTTTTACCGTTGCCACAGAGAGCACTCCCATCGCTGAGGATCTTTGATGGTTCCTTAATTGCCGCCATCGAATTTACCTCCTCTCCGATTACCCACTTACAAGTCTCCCTCGGTCAGGATGGAGTCGAGGATGCGGGACATTTGCTCAAGCGACTAGCCATGTTCTCGGGAACATTGACATCTGTCAGCGTCATTGACTTGCCCTATTCTGTTTCTGTTTGGGCACTTGATCTATTCTCCCTCGTCTCCCCCAACCTACGCCATCTGGGAATCATCCCATTACCGTTTAGTGACGTGAGTGGACCGTGCTTGAGTATGCACGACAAACCCTAATAATCGATATTGCGTTTGTTTTTTAGAGGCACAAATTTCATCAAATCCTGACGAGTTTCTCGAAGATACACACGATCGAGCTCGAGGTAACTGGTTGGGTCACGCGACCCGCCCCAGCGTACCAACGAATCATCGCTGCCGAAATGCGTACCTATTGCCCGACGATCCTCTCCGTTTCCTTCTGGTTTGACTACAGGCGGTCGTTATGGAGCTGTGACCGGGAAGATGGGAGGTGGCATATGACAGACGTTTCGGATGTACAGAGGCACCCACAATTAGAATCATTGTGGAAACGGAAGTATAGGAAATAGTTAGTTTCCTCGTGTATTTTTTGTTGTGTATTTTTCGGCCGATATTGTCCCCGGAAGGGCTGACTGTGGTGCAAACTTGGGCGACCGCGTGAAGGTTGCACACCTGAGGATAATGGAGGCGGCCCGGGTTAATTACCTTGCTTGCAAGTTACCTTGTTTGCAAGGTTTCTGGGCATCTTGACATTTGTGTTTGTTTGGTAAGAGTGATCACCAGACAGACGGGCCGATGGCGCGATTGTTCTCGCCCCACCCATAAGTATGCCTCAGCCACCTCCCCAGCCTTAACCCGGGACCACTAAGGTCCTGGATAAATTTAATTATGTTTCCTTTGACATGTATGACTGTAGCGTAAAGAAAAATACCACCTCGGTGCCACAGTGGCCAAGCCTTGTAAACCGCACACGTGCCGCGCGCCTCGAAGGTCTCGACGATGGGTAATCCCAATCTTTCCAGCCAAGTCCTCAATGCAAATCACCCTAGGGAGGAAGGCAAAAACTGTCACACGACTTCAATACCCGATCGCTGCCACCTTCTGTTTCACTGATTATCATTCTCATTGCCCTATCGAGAAGTTCTGGACGGGAGACTATCAGACCACTGCGGGAGTTTGATGATGAGATTTTTCTGGAGGCACATGAGCCGGAGTTGGTGCTGGAGGATGAGAGGTTGGATGACCTAGACAATATGACAAAGCTCTGGTGGCAGGAAATACTGTGCTCAAGTTAAATAATTGACCTGCGACATAAGCTATGTTTTACTATAGAGAAACTCACATATGGAGTCCACAAGCAAGGTTGCTGCTGACGCAGTCGGCGCTTCTCTAGTCTCAATTATCGGCGCGAACCGGTGATCGACTCGATCCGACCACACCTTGCCTTTCCCCCACGACGCACGATGGTCGGCGCGACAACCGACAGCCTTTGGCAAAACCACGAAGCGGGCTACAAGGTTTTCGTGGGTAGTATCGAGAAACCAGATCTTGACGAACGGGACTATCGGATCCTCGAGCTCAAGAACGGTTTGAAAGCAGTTCTCGTACATGACCCTCTAGCAGATAAATCCGCAGCCTGTTTGCGGGTAGCTGTTGGTTCTCTCCACGACCCCGTGCGCACCCTCGCAGACGCGCTCAAGTGGGCAGGACCTAACACACAATCCAGCCCGATATGCGTGGAACCGCTCATTTCTGCGAGCACATGATAACCAAGGTGAGAACTTGTCCAGCGCCTCCACGTTCACCGATAATCCCTAAGGTGTAAATCCATAGGGAACGCAACCATTCCCCGCGGAGAACGATTTTGTTTCTGTGAGTTCCCGTATCTGATCGAATACACCATCTGTAGAACCTCGCCGGTAGTTCGTAAAGGCGAATGGTGGGCTCCGCAATGCAGGAACTTCCACAAGTTATACCCATTACTGGTTCTCGATCGGTCCGTCTTCTTTGCTTGAAGCGATCCCTCGACTGGCTGCCTTCTTCGGATCCCCGTTGTTCACCCCGAATGTCGTGGCGAGGGAGATCAACGCCGTTGACTCTGAGAACAAGAGGAATCTACAGGACGATTCACGCAGGGTCCTTCAACTAGAGCGAAGCTTGTCTGCACCTGAGCATCCCTGGCTGGCATTTGGTACGGGAAACATTGATAGTTTAACATCCGCCGCTAGGAAAAAAGCTATTGACGAAGAGTGGGACTCGGACACCATACTACCTGATGGAGATGGTGGACCGGTCGGAAGAGAGACGAGACGGAGGCTAATTGAGTGGGTTGAACAGCAATATTGCTCAGGGAGGATGACACTCGCCATCCTTGGGCGGGGTACGTACGATAGTCACCGTGGGAACGTAATGTCGCTCATTGCACATCAGAATCGTTGGGCATCTTAACTGAGACCACCATACGTTCCTTCTCATCGATTCCCAACCGTGGGCTTATCGGGCGACCGCAGATCACGGACGACCCGTGGACCAAGGACCAACAACGGGTGGGCAAGCCGATTCCGATTCTCCCAACCTTCTGACGGAGCCGGGAACGAACAGTGCACCATCTTCGTAAAGACCATCAAGGATAGATACGAGTTCAAACTCACTTTCACCATCCCATACCAATCCCCCCAGTACCTCGCGAAACCCGCGAGTCTTCTCGCTAACCTCATTGCACACGAAGGACCGGGGAGCGCCTTCTCCTACTTGAAGAACAAAGGTTGGTTGCTGAGTGTCTCCGCGGGACCACAGACCTGGAACCGTGGAGTACAGGTGTTTGCGATATCCGGGAGATTGACACTCTCGGGATATTGTACGTATGTATTGTCGTAATCCCGAGTTCCTGGCTCACGATAGCTGCAGGTAACTACCGTGAGGTTATCCGATCCATCTTCAGCTGCATCTCACTACTCAGGACCTCGATCCCCTACCTCCCGCCTTACTTTGAGGAATTCAAGAAACTTTCCGAGATATCCTTCCGCAATCGCGAAAAATCACAACCCCATACATACGTGATTTCGCTGACACGAAGACTCGAGGAAGATCCACCAGCCCAGTGGTTATTGAACGCAGATTCACTATACAGAGAATACAGCGAAGCGGCTATGAAAGATGTCCTAGACTGCCTCCTCCCCGAAAAGGCGAGGCTCGTAATGTCTGCCAAGGACCACGGAAATCTTGCAGAAACCAGCCAAATCGATTGGCAGAAGGAGAGGTGGTATGGGACCGAGTATGCTGTTCAGAAGTTTAGCTCGGACATACTCGAGAAGGTCAGTTCATGCGTAATGCTAGACAGCGCGGAGCGCTCACTTAAGTATTTAGCCGGTAGCCATCCCCGAGTTGCACCTCCCACCTCCCAATCACTTCATTCCAAAGAATTTCGAGGTAATCCGGGATGGTGTTTCCACGGTAGGTCGCACACCTTCGGAAGTCGTGTAAAGTGGTCGTGATACCTTTTTTAATTAGGCTCCGACATTCCCAGCTCATGTATTGGAAACGGATTCGTTGAGTCTCTGGTACAAACGAGACAATAAATTTTGGGTTCCGAAGGGCCTTGTGTACATCGTCCTAAAGTCGTGGGTTATGAAGTGCAGTATGATCACCCACGGTTACCAGCTGAGGACTTTATGCGTAGTCCGTTCGCAGAAGCAACCGTACGGCAAGCTGTGCTCACAAGGTAGCGCCCGTTTCCAGCGACGGTTAGCCAATGCTCATGTGCCATCCTACAGAATGGTTGCAAACCTTGCGTGCGATAGCCTGGATGAGATTACCTATAGCGCATCACTCTCTGGCCTGCGATATTCGCTCGATTCTCATTTCGAAGGGCTCTCCATCTGTGTTTACGGATACCAAGACAAACTCCCTCTTCTCCTTCAGGTTGTTCTCGAAAAGGTTAACAATCTACAAGTCCGAGTGGACCGTTTAGATATCTTCAAAGAGAAGGTTCGTGTCCTCGTCCCAGTGAAGTGTGCTGGGGTGACAGCGTAAATGTCACAGGCAACCCGCGATTACGGGAACTTTCCTCTACAAATTCCGGCGGACTACGCGGGATACTATGCTAAGTACCTTGTCAATGCTGTACAGTGGGCCCCTCAGGAGAAACTGCCGGAGGTTGCCGGTAAGCCCTACAGGAGATACTGGAGGGAGAAGTTTCTGACTCGCCACAGGTATCCGCGTGGAGGATGTGCAGGAACACCACACAAACATTTTGTCTCGACTGTACGTGGAGATGCTCGTCACGGGAGACTTCACAGACAGGGTAGGAAGATTTTTTGTCTCCTGATCTGTATCTCACGCCCCCACCAGCAAGCAGTCGCCCTCGCGGCAGTCGTGATGGAACAACTGGAATATCAAGCGCTCCCGTCTACTGAGATACCCGTCCCAAAATCATTGGTCATTCCAATTGGTACGGACATCCTTGTACGTCTGGTAACGGATTCTGTGACATTGGCATCACCAGGCAAAAGCTATACATACCGACCTTTGCTGTCCGACGCGGAGGAACTCAACTGTGGGCTGGCACTTGACTTCCATTTTGGAGATAACGCGGACCAAGACCTTCGAAGGAAGGCAGACTTCCTCAGGGACCTCATCGACGAGCCTGCGTTTAGCACCCTGAGAACCAAAGAACAACTGGGGTGGGTAGTCCCACAGGAACACCACACCTGGGGTTAGTTTGACGTGTCCCCCCCCCAGGTACATTGTAGCGACGTTGCGATGGTCATCGGTCGGCACGACCGCCTTGAGGTTCCGTATGCAGAGTCGAAAGGACCCTGTGTTCCTAGAGGAGAGGATCGAAGCGTTTTTAGGGTCGTTCCTTGGAGAACTGAAAGCAATGTCAGGTGATGACTTTGATGCTCGCCGGAGGGGCTGGATCGTCAAGAAACTGGAAAAGGCTAAAAACCTTACGGAGGAAGCTGGTGATTACTGGGGTCAAATCAGATCCGGCTACTACAATTTCGCTCAAGGTGAGATGCACAGATGTGAATCACGGAGATAATTCCACCACAGACGAGACCGATGCGGCTGCACTCGAAACCGTTACAAAGGCGCAGATGCTGGATGTGTATAAAAGGTACCTGCTTCAGAATAGTCCGTCCAGGAGAACTCTTGCAGTGCATACGATCTCCAGAAGGCTGGAGGTAGTGCTTCCCCTGCCGGAGGAGACGGTAGAAATTGTTGATATTCATGCGTTCAAGGCGGGTTTGGACTCAACTTCAGGGGCCGCACCAGTTGCCCCGCATACACCGGATATTCCGAGTAGCCGCATATAGTCAATCCATACGCGCGTACGCAGGGGCTGGTGTCTACATCATCAGAGTCATGACAATCCAGATGTTTGCAGTGGCCTGGCAGGGGAAGCGCCGATCACATCGACTGGGACAACCTCTGCCCGAAATGACCACCAAAGAGGACGGGAGGGAGGAATCAAGGGTGCCTGGAAAGAATCCGTTCCCGGTATCGAGGGTTCAAAAGATCTTGAAAGCAGATACGGTAAGGTACAGGGCAGGAGGGAATCAGAAACAGTGGCTAATGAGGTGGACAGCAACTCCCGATGGTCTCGAAAGAGGCCGTGTTTCTCATCTCCGTCGCTACGGAGAAGTTCATTGAGCGATTGACTCAAGCTGGCCAGCGGGTCGCCGAAAGGCAGTCGCGGGCCACCGTACAAGAGAGGGATATTTGTGGGCACGGAAACACATCCTATAAATTATTTCTAACACCCGTTCCAGGTGCGGTAGTACGGGGTGCAGAAGAATTCACGTTCCTTTGGGGTAAGTGCATATATGGTATCCCCTCGAATCTTGTCTTATGGTAGTTCTCCAGATGTCCTCAGCGAGCCCGATGATTCGTACCCTCCGATTCGCGAGTCAAAGAAGATAAGAAAGGTGAAAGGTGGAGACCCATCTAGGGGTATTGGGGCGTTCTTCGGTAACCCTCCTACATCGGCCGTAGGCTTGGAGGACGTTGTGATGAACGAGGGGGGGACCGTGAGTGCGGGTGAGGAACCTAACGAGGTAGATATATAGCTGGGGAAGATCATCGTCACGGTTACCTTATCGTCTCATATCATGTCTACCGTCCAGTTCATAAATAACCTATCCTCGCCCACCTCGCCTCCCCCACACGCCCGTAACCATGGGGCCGGCGGACATACGCACGACCATGACGACCACGGCCACACCCATGAGCATCTGGACAATCCAGGTGAATTGCCAAGTTACTTCCGACGATCGCGTAGTGTCGCCAACCTTAGGACAACCAAGGAAAGTATGCTGAACGCGAAATGCCCAACTTCCATTCAAGGGGCTTTGAAGAGCGCGGATTCACTGTTGGGATCGGGGGGTGAGCGACCGCTTCCAACTCCCGACACCTTGATCTGATCAGACACCAAAAGTCCTGTTGGCTCTGGCAAGACGGCCCTCACGCTTGCTCTATGTCAACGACTCCGGAATGCGTACAACATCGGTCAGTTGCGTTGCCATATCCATAGTCATCCACTCAGCTTGTGCTTTTAGCTGTCGTTACCAATGACATCTTCACTCGTGAGGATCAAGAGTTTTTGATCAAGAACGACGCCCTCCCTGCGGAACGCATCCAAGCCATCGAGACTGGGGGGTGCCCCCACGCTGCCATCCGAGAGGATATCTCTGCCAACATTGGCGCCCTTGAGACTCTCCAAGCCAAATTCGATTGTCAGTTGCTTTTTGTTGAGAGCGGAGGTGACAATCTCGCTGCAAACTATTCCAGAGAGCTGGCAGATTTTATCATCTACGTAATCGATGTTGCGGTAACGGCCTCCGCTTGTTCTCCCTGGATCTCTGTTGATTCTGTTTGCCATTAGGGTGGGGACAAAATTCCTCGTAAGGGGGGGCCTGGCATCACCCACTCTGACCTCCTTGTGGTCAACAAAGTGAGTGCCCTCACGTTTTCTCCAGACCTTAGCTCAGGGTTCGGCAGATCGATATCGCCCCCTTGGTATCTGCATCTCTCGCGGTCATGGACCGGGATGCGAAGCTCATGAGAGGGGATGGACCCACGATCTTCACGAGCATCAAGGAAGGGACTGGCGTGGAAGATGTCATCGACTTGGTTCTGGGCTCGTGGAAAGCCGCAGGTTCTCCTGGAAAACCGACCAGGGGCTAAATGGCACCAAAACGCAGGCGCAAAGGTTGCACACCACTCAGTGCAACGCACGTATATATCAGTGACAAGTGAACGGATTGGAGTACAAATGAGACACGATCATCATTAGGTTTCAGAGCTACATAAAAGACACGCAAATACGGCGATGAAATCAAGTGTAACAACGGTGACGGCGAGGTAAAGAAGGGGCGACAGATGGTACCGATAACGCATGGGACGGGAGCAAGAGAAATAAAGGCGCTCCGACGGAGGGTCCAGGGAGTAAAGGAAGGATGGAGTGATTAGGACTCAATCTAGGGCTCAATCAAGAAGTGGGAGTAGTGGGAAGAGCGGTGGTTGGATTCGGGTCTTGGTCCGCTGTGGTGGATACCCCTTTCATTCGGCAGGCAGGGCAGTTATTTCTACCGACCTGTAACCACTTATCGACACAATTCTGGTGGAAGAAGTGTTTGCATGACATTACGCGGAGATCCTCATCGGGTTCATAGTCGTCCAAACATATCAGGCACTGGTAAGGGGATTAGGGGTAAGAAAGGGAAAAAAAGGGGGGGGGGAGGATTGAGACCCACCCTGTCTATACAATTCGAAGCCACCCTACTCTCAGCAGCGTACTGTGGGATGTCCGTTGACTTAATGATTTGGAGGCCGGACTTCTCGATATCCTCGGGGGTCGCAGTCGGCGGTTTGGCCTGACCGATGAGCGCGGCGAGTTCCCTATAATCTATGGTCAGAAGCGAGATGTACATGCGACAGGGAGATACGAACCATAAAGCGTCATAAGAATCCATTCCATCCGTCCCAGTGACTATGTGATGGTTTGGTGGGTAATAACCCCCGATGACATATATTAAGAATGTTCTTGATGCGGCCCTGTCGGCGGCGTTCGCGATCGAGGGTCCGTTCCTACGTCCAGGGCGCAAGTTCCTCAAAGCATCAGCCGCTCTGGTATGCCACGGCCGACCCCTCACGGTCTGGTCGCCATCCTCCCCGTGACCCCAGGCTTCGGGTGGTAATACAGACCCATCACCTCTATGGTCTGGACGGGCGAAAAGTCCATCATCATCCTCGGGCTGTTCTGGCCTTCTGGGGTCAACGTTCACGGACTGTAATCCTACAATGATGACAGGGACAACGACATCCGTCTGCACTGAGGGAGGTGGTTGTGAGGGGACAGTGAATGATGGAACGGGTGTGTCTGGTCGCGGGGGATGTCCCGGGCGAGTTGATTCGCTTGGTAGAATCGATGGTGGAGTTGGTAGGGGCGAACTAGGAGCAACTGCAGTCTGGTCAGCACCGGAGACGGGAGGGCTCGACCGTGGCGGGGCAATTATGGGCGGGAATCGGTATGACCTCCAAAGATTGATCCCACCCGCAGGTCTACGTTCTGTTGTCGGCGTACTCTGTGTTGGTGTTGGTGGCAAGGGAGTTACCGGAGTCATTGAATCGGAGGTCTCCACCGAGTCCACCACCTCTGTGCGAGGAGAAGGGTCCGTCGGTGATCGGTCGTCCGCGTGGTCAGATATCACGACTTGAGGTACGTCCATGTCGCTACCGAGCTCCCCAGGGGTTCCAGAACCTTCATCGTCACCGGACTCTGTTGGCCCATCGGTGTTCGCTGATTGTTCCGGGGGGGTGTCTTCCGAGAGAACTATCCTGAGGTCTGCTTGAAGGTTGTACAAGAAACGTTCGAATGTTCCTTCCGGGGGAGGAATAGCAGAAATGTTGGCCATCGCACTCGGAGTGGCGACCGTGGGTCCATCAGTCGACGGCCCTGATCCTTCTTCCTGGAGCCCCAACCCAGTGCCCAGAGCCCTCGCCATCTCAGTGATCATAGCTTCCCCTGCGCCGGTACGACCACCATCCCTCCCATCTCCAAGTGATTCTGGTGTTGGGATTTCGGGGTTGTTCCTGCCATCGCGAAGACCCAAGCGTTCCCTGAGACTGTCCCAGGCTCCTCTGAGTCGCTCCCTGCTGAGATTATGCCCAGTTGTACTAGGGTTATTCCCCACGCTAGTACCTAGGCCCTGGTCGCGATCCATGGGAAAGCCTAGCTCCGCAAGGGTATCCAATGGTCCAAATCCATCAACTCCGAGGCCAGCTGTCGGAGTTGGCGATGTAGGACGAGGGACATTCGACTCAGGCGGTGGTTCTGTGCGTCCCGCGAATGAGGTCGGGGAAAATAGTGAAGCTGCGGTAGCAGCAGCGGCGACACTATAAAATTGCAATGGATTAACGGGATATTCGGGGAGCGAATGGCTGCATACCTCAAGAGAGTGCCAAGTACATCGATACTTCCAGGCGATAGTGGTCGTTGTTGGGTGGACTGATTGTTGGGGTCGGAGTCTGGGGAAGTGGTGGGGGTGGTAGAATCTGATGAGGCGTCTGACGACGTTCCGATCGTGGAATCGGTGGCATGGCCAAGGGGAGAAGCATCGGCCATTCCTTCGCCTTCTATGACGGTATTCCTCCTACTGTCATTGAATATACTCGCGGGACGGCGGATAATAGAAGACAATCCACGGCTATTCCGACCTCCGGGGTGCTCTCCCGTGGGCGTCGATGGCCGGGACCGAGCAGAGCCAGAAAATAGGCCACTATTCGGCCGGGACGATGTATTGGGGATCACAGCACTGGTGGTTTGGGGGCTGTTGTTGTTGTTGGACATTGAGCCAGTATCGATCGTATTGACAACTCCCTGAACAACTACCAGTGTCCCAGGTGGTGGGAAATGTCGGGGGCCAGGTTGAGGTTGTTCCAATGGCGGGTGAATGGCGGGCGTTGGGTCCTGAGGATCAGTGTGGGCAGGAGCAGGAGTGGTTGCTGGAGATGGGTCAACGGTCCCAAGAGGTGGCGGGCTGCCAATGCCATGCTCCGTGGATGCTTCAGGAAGAGGGTCTTCTGTTTTTACCAGATCGCGGAGTACAGATGCGGAGCTTTGTCGGCGCACTGGAACTGGGGACTCCGGACGTTGGGAAGATGTTGATGGCTTTGGCTGTTCGTCTTCGTCGCCTTCGACCTCCTCAGTCGCTCGTTGTTTACCTTTCCCCTTACTGGGTGTGACAGAAGCAAGGGCTGTATGCCCATCTTCCGTGGCGCCCAATGACAGAGCACGAGAAATTCGCCTCCAACCCTTTCTTGATGAAGGGGCAGCATCGGAGCGCGCGGTGGCATTACGTGTAGCCCCGGGAGATTCTTTGGACCTTCCAACAAGGCTAATAATGCTCCGACGGATTGTAGATCTTCGGGAGCGTCTTGGACGTTCCGATGACGCCACTACGACCTCATCGAGAGACTGAGTGGAGGTAATTGGAAACTGGGCGGATGGGCCCGAGCTGGAAGGTGAGTCGGGGGCCGTGGAGGTCTTCTGCTTCGATGTAGTCTGCCCCATTTTGAATCGGGTATCGGTCGGTAGACTCTATCCGCTTGTGGTGCGGAGGTGGTCGCACACGCCGGAGAGGATGGGGGAGGGAAGTGAAGTATGGTACAGGTGAGGAACGTAAGCTGAGCTTGGGTCGTGGTCAAAGGCGGGGAAAGAATAAAGAGAGTGCGAGAACGTCGCAGTCAAAGGGGCGGACGTCGACCACGAGTGTTTGTGCAGAGGCGTGACGAATCGTACCGCCACCACATGCACAACGTCACGTGTGACCACTGGCTCAGTGATATTGGACAATTGATCACTGTGCAGGTAGAATTGGTAAAAGATTCGGGGTTGTTGGAAAGTTTTGTTTCCTAGCGTTGGTGAGAACCTATCCAACGGTTGGAAAAGTTCGCTCAGACCCCAAATACTTTACCTATTTTCGTACAGGTGTAGGGAGCAGACGTTTACTCTGCTGGTAAATATTTATCCACCAACTCCCAAGAAATACAACCTTTACCAACAAACCCCGAACCTTTTACCTATTTTTTCCCATAGCATAGTGAATGTTGAACAGCCTACTCAAGTATCGGTTCACCGGCTCAGGCTACAGCGCGCTCCAGCTAGCGTACACTTCCAACCGTGACCTCCGCAAGACCCCTCGTCTATCAAAAACCCATTCTCACTCCCCGCGACGAACCCGCCCCCGACATCCTCCACCATCTTGATCTGACCCGGCCAACAGACTGGCGGCTGAGGGTGGGAGACGAACTGAATCCCTGGGTTACGCGTTGGAAGCACGTTCCTATACGCGGGCGGCTCGAGGTAGCACAGCTATTCGGGGGACATCAACCGATGTACTGGAGGGCTGGCAACCTCATACCTGTATGGTGGACCCTTCGGATGGTGCCGCATGCGACTCGAGAGATATTGTACCACGGCTTGGGTCCCCGGAAGTTATCCGGAAAACCCGCTTTTGCTGAAGAAAATATAAATCAACGACGAAGTAGTTACCGACAAGACAGCGATATGAACATGACCGTCTCGGACAAGGGCGAGATAGAAATCGCCATCTTTAACGTTATTGATGCCAGCCGCCTCGATGGCTCCAAGGAGCATCCGGGTGGGATTTGAGTTATCGAGGGAGAGTATCAAGTTTCCTTCACAACTGCGAGAATGACGATGTCAGGACCAAGGCGGTGTGTGGCCCAGGAAACACACCTTGTAATAGCTACCTCTGATGTAATGGGTTTGAGATTCGTAGGAAAATCCACGCGGAAGTCGTGTGGCACCCCTGAGATTGCAACCCCTACTGCACCCTCGGAATACACTCTATCGTTGAAGAACATGGTAAAGGGGCGTCCGGTTATGAACGGGGTGGACGAGCATATCATTCCCATCTACATCCCCAGTAAGCCGGTGGGTCGGGAGGTTAGTGAGAGGTATACCTTGTCCGATTGTGGTAGTTGTCTGAGAGAGTTTACGAGCCCTTCAGGTGCATCGTCTGAGAAGTATACGAGGGAGTTAGCCTCTGACTAGGCAAGAGCATCAGGAGTGTAATTCCAACCACCGTTGGGTAAACATACCAACTGGTGTTTCTGGAGTTCTTTGGGAAGCGGAGGTACCGATACACCCTTCCTCCAAACCTCCTCCCAGTTGACCCCAAAGTCTAACGGGAACGAGTCATCCGTCGGCGCTGTTGTTTTCTCCTGCATTCTCTTTGGGGAGTGCCACCGTCCTACTTGAGCCGGGACACGCCCCGGAATGTCAGATCTAAATGGTGTTGCCTCCCGAGCATCTAGTAACGCGACAGAACACGAAACTACATCGGGATGCTCAGGGACGGACAAGCAACCAACAGACTGACTAGCCAGATGCCCGAGCTCGTTGACGGTCTGAGAGAGGTCCGGAGCGTTAGAAGAGAGAGCAAACAAGAGCACGTGCGAATCCCCGTCGAATTTCTGCCGGAGTCTGGAAATACCTGCGAGTATCCCGGCAGGCGAGCGACTCGAGGACCGCAATGTCTCGGACACGATCATGTTGAGGCGTGAAAGCGATCGACATCGCCATCCTCTTCCACTCCCGCGACGATGCAGTCCAATTTTGAGGACTATAACCTCAAGTTGCAGACTTCCATACTCAATCCGACAAAGCATGCGTTCGCTCTCCCGACAGACATCCAATTTCACAAGTCAATCGACCGCGATCTTGCGGAAGAAATTGAGGCGTGTTCAACAAGGGTCTTGTCAATCACCAACAAGCTGTTATCTCTGGCCGCCAGTTCCACCACGAGCCTTGGTGTAAACGGTAAGACTAGACTGGTTGTGGACCAAGGCGATGTCGTCGACCACTTTGACTCCGTCGTGGTCGACATCTTGGACCAGTTGCTAGAAAGAGTGGTGGGTGGAACCCTTCAGTCATAGCTTCGCGTTTCCCTACTAACGGGGTTTCAGGATAGCTGTATGGACATTGTCCAAGGACACAACACGGCACCCGTAATTTCAACCAATCTGAACACAATCGAGACTGGAGTGCGCATAACCAAATCTCCATCTGGTGTTCTGCTGACCACCCTCTCAGACAAGAACGAATGCCTCCCGCGGACGCTTGGACCCGGCACTTCAACATGCTTCCCATATTACCAAACCGCAGCTCAAGTTTAAAGAAAAACCGAATAACCACAGAAACTATCGTTGGTCCCCCTCCCTGAAACACAAATACAATGCAAAAGTACCTCTTGGATATATTTCCCTCGATGACCAAGACGAGAGTACCTCCAGAGTGCATGTCGTATTTCCCCCCACTCACACCCGTTCTAACGGCGTTATAGGCCACATCCATACCACTATGAGGTAACGCACATATCATACCCGCCATCTTGGTTCCAAGTTTCTCCCCCGTATATACCCTCTCCGCTCGAAGAAACCCCTTTCAATTGGGTGTCTACTCCTCGAGAGTTCCAGGATATGCTGGGGAAGCTTCGGCAGGTTCAAGAAGTTGCTGTCGACCTCGAACATCACAGACACCGCTCGTTCAATGGGTTTGTGTGCTTGATGCAGCTCAGCACCCGGCGCGATGACTTCATTGTGGATACCTTGACGTTGCGTGAGGAGCTGGAGGAATTGAACGAGATCTTCACTAACCCGGATATCCTAAAGGTAACACTGCTGCCAGGTATTGAGGTCGTTATTGATCCCTTCCGTTCCCAGGTTTTCCACGGAGCAGAGAGTGACATCGTATGGCTCCAAGAGAACTTTGGGATATATGTCGTGGGCCTCTTCGACACGTATCATGCATCGAAGATCCTTGGTAAGTGTCCCAAGGATGTTACAGATTGAGAGACTTAAGCTACCTCAGAACTCCCCCGGCATGGGTTAGCTACCCTACTCGAGATGTATTGTGACTTCACCGCAGACAAACGGTATCAACAAGCAGACTGGAGAATTCGGTTCGTGTCAGTCTCTCCACTCACCTGGAACCTATCGTGACGGAGCGCCATAGACCATTGCCGAAGGAAATGCTTGCGTACGCCCGTTCGGACACCCATTCCCTCCTATTCATCTACGACAATCTTCGAAACGCCCTTCTCGACCGCGCTCTGTCCCCTTCACAATCTCGCGCTCCGGAAACCCCGCACCCATCGGCAAACATCAACCCCCCAAATTTTGACCCAAAGCATTCCTTACTTCGAGAAGTTTTATTGCGCTCGGAGGAGACTTCACTTCGATTACACCAAACGGAAAATTACGACGAGGAGGAAGGTTCCGGTCCAGGGGGGTGGGACACAATAGCGAGGAGATGGAACAAGCTAGCCTTCACTAAGGTTGCTCACAGAAGTACTCCGAAGAGTATTTACTTGCGGGTTCACAACTGGAGAGACAGGGTGGCTCGGGAGGAAGATGAGAGTACCGCGTACATATTCCGGCAGGCTCACTACCATTCCTTTTACTCACACGTGACGCAGATACATCTTACCACAGCACTATCTATTCCAGCTTGCGGAGCAACCACCAAACGACCTCCCCGCACTCTTGAACATTTTCCGAGCCGTGCCACCCGTCATCAAGAAGCGTGGAAACGAATTGCTCGAGGAGGTGCGGGAGGCCTGGTCTGGAAATGCAGGCATCAGCGAATCCCGAAAGACAGTGGGTGATCTAGGGCGAACCACCAACACTACGCCTGCGGAAAATGTTGCCCAGACCGATTTTCACAGTGGCTCTGGTATGGGTTGTGTGGGTGTGGTTCATTCAAGGCGCTTACAGGGTTATACAGCGCCTTCTGAGCAGTTTGTTGTCCCATCACACGCACTGTTCTGCGTGCCCCAGACGTCATACAAGGCGACGAGCAGTCTATTGCTGGGTGCCAGCTTCTCATCGGTTGGTCTTGTTATTGCAGCAATATCAACTCGGTGATAACAGCACACAGGAGCGCACCCCCTTGACTCGTTCTCACTTCTCAAAGGTCAAGTCAAAGATACACGATACGCTGGTCGTAGCTCCGACAGTAACATCAGTGCGTGCACAATACTTCTTGTGTGTGCCGCTTTGACGCCCGCACAGGTCAAAACCGAGGCGGAGGTGATTATTTCCCATGATCCACTGGGATCGGTAGCCGGAGCTGAAACGGCGACGGGGCAAATCGAGATGGCGTTCGTGCCCTCTTCCGAAAGGCAACGTGCGACGCCGGCGACAGCTGATACCATCATCACTGTGGGTCAGAAAGGTCAACAGAAAAAGAAGCGTAAGAGGAACCCGGTATCGAACGGACCGGAGGATGACGTCGAGGTGTTCGACTACACCGTAGAACCGAGTTTGCTGGACGTAGGTGACGTGAAAAAAGTAGGACCGGTGACAAAGAAACGGAATAGAGGTAAGCGCCCGTAGTCTTGCCCGGAGGTCAACCTTGACACCCTTGTAAGAACCAGGACCGGTGCAGTATGGAAACTTCCCGGCTCCCCCCAAAGCGCACAACCAGCCCAAGAGTGGTAACCAGTCACATTCATTCCGTTGATACGTTGTACGCGCTGCTCCATTCTGTAGTTGCGGAAATGTCCCTCGTTTATTTGGGGGCGGACGGGGTGTGTACTACTTCGAATTAGCAGCCGATCAATCGATCATCGGTGTTGATCACCATCGTACCCATGTCCAGGCAAGGATCTCCGTTGGTAAACTACGCGAGCTCCGATGACGAAGACATTGAGGTGGGACCTGAGGACCCCCCGAAGAAGTGAGCAGTCACTCACGATGTAGAGTCTCCGTTTCACCTTTGACCAAAAACAGGAAGCTTCCCCCGCTGTCTTCTAACCTCGTGGTCGCAGCCCCAAAGGATAATCCAGCGCAACACCAGGGTCGTGTGAGAAACTCTCCACACGTCGACGGACGATGGGCGTGTCATCTCTACGTTCCCATGGTGTCGGAGGCAGGCGAAAAGCTAGGGGAGTTGCTGTCGAATGCCTTCCAGTCTGCGAGAGCCAAGGTGCCGACTTTGCATCCAATCGGCCTGGACGGTGGCCGGTGGAAACTACACATCTCTCTCGCACGCCCTACTTTCTTATGGACGCATCAGAGGGATGAATTCAAGAACGCCGTACGACGCATGGCCGCTTCCCACCGGGGGTGGACTTTGTCCTTAACGGAGTTTATCAAACTGGTGAATGACGATCACTCGAGGGTATTCCTAGCTGTACAGGTCGGGGCTGGCCACGAACAGGTCGAGCTCTCCTTATCTCTCATTTTTGCATGTGCTCAACATCACTTTGCAGCTCGGAGCGTTGGCCGACGCGCTGACCCCGGCGCTACGGGCAATCAAACAGAGTGAATTTTACCCTGAACCTAAGTTCCACGTGTCGATTGGGTGGGCACTTGTAGAAAGAAATGGGGTCAATGAGCCGAGAGGGAACTTTCCGACCATCGCGGAGTTGCCTCAGGGTGTGATAGAGGACTTGAATAGAGAATTCGCGTCTCAATTGCGTAAACCATCCGCCCGCGTCGATGCGGAGGAGGTTTGCGTTAAAATTGGGAAGGACGCGTTCCGATGGGGGCTGGGCTCGGGGAGATGACGAGAGGGAAAGTGTGGTATACGCATCTACGAACAGGATAAGCTATATTCCTGTCCAGAGGTGATAGGTAGTCCTAGGAATGATACACAGAGCTTCTATACGATCCAGGGTGGAGGCCGAACAACATGGACCGTGCCCTGGACGTGCTTCTTCTCGCTAGCGCCGCATGGGGATTGCCCTGGGTGTCGGTGGGTGAGGTGGGGAGGCGGCGGAAAGAGGGAGTACATACTCTGTCTGAGACCTGTTTATATGCGGTCGCTGTTTGATCTCCCATTCCTTTAGGCACTTTACGAAACCAGAGTTGGGTTTGATGCAGGCCCTGTACTTCTTTACAAAGGCAAACGCGAACTCGTATGACATGCCGTGGTTTTTGATGAGATAGGCGATGACGACGGAAGCGCTGCGAGAGATACCCTTGAGAGAAGAGGGTGAGGGGTGGGGGAGGAGAGGAGAGGGTGAGACATACCTGTTGGCAGTGGACGAGGACGTTCTTTCCCGCCGCGAGAGACTTTTCGATCCTCGCGCAAGCGTCGTCGAGGTGGGACTTGAGGTCAGCAGAGGGAATATCCATGATGTCGATCCTTGTGACGGTCATGTTTGGGTCGTTGACTGGAGGGAGCCATGGGACGTCGATGACCTGGACGAGGTGGGAGATGCGGTGTTTCCTGAGGAGATCAGGGTCAGAGATGGCAGCGAAGGAGCCGAGCCAGAGGTGACCGAGGTGCTGGGCAGGAGGAGGGAGGAGGATCTGGTGCATTGGTGTGCACATCGCCTGGATGATTTCTTGCGGGACGTTGTCGAACCTGATCATCTTCTCCCTCTGTCCTTTGCTGCACGTCCTTCGTCTCGCCCTCCTCCCTCCCTTCCCTCTCCATCCTTATAAACCATCGGCGCTCTCCCGCCTCTCGCGGTCTAGACCCGCCTCGGCATCCCCCGGCCATCTTTCCCTTTTTTGGTAACCACGCTTGATTTCCCTCTCCCTGCTTTCTCATTGGCCAGCCCCATCTCCCGACTCACTCCTTCATCCCCTCCCCATGTTCAACGCAACCAAGGCCGGTAAGCGTCCCCCCCCCAAAAAACCCCCCACCAGCTCACTTGCACACGACGTTCAGCCTCCAGGCCTTTTGGACGTTCTTTTGCGACCGTACATGACCCTCCAGTCAGGCGTTACGGAGGTCTCAAGGACCAGGACAGAATCTTCACAAACGCCTACTGTAGGCACGATCACGGCCTCAAGGGTGCCCAGGCATGTGCCCATTTCTAATCCGTTCTTGCGGGGACTCATACCCATTCCTTATTCCATTAGTCACGCGGCGACTGGCATCGCACAAAAGACATCCTCCTCAAAGGTGACTCCTGGATCATCCAAACCATTAAGGACTCCGGTCTCCGTGGCCGTGGCGGCGCTGGTTTCCCCTCTGGTCTCAAATGGAGTTTCATGAACAAGCCTGGCTGGGAAAAGGATCCTCGGTATGGTCTGCTGACCAACCCCTCCTCCCACCCATGGGCTAACAAAGTGTTTCGACAGACCCCGCTATCTAGTCGTAAACGCCGATGAGGGGGAGCCTGGTACCTGTAAGGACCGCGAAATCCTCCGCGGTGACCCCCACAAACTAGTCGAGGGTTGCCTCGTGGCCGGGCGTGCTATGAACGCTAGCGCTGCCTACATTTATATCCGTGGTGAATTCTTCCAGGAAGCCTCCCACCTTCAGCAAGCCATCAATGAAGCGTACAGGGCCGGTCTTATTGGTAAAAACGCATGCGGTTCCGAATACGACTTTGACGTTTACGTCCACCGTGGTGCCGGCGCCTATATTTGCGGCGAAGAAACCGCCTTGATCGAATCTCTCGAGGGCAAGCAGGGCAAGCCCCGATTAAAGCCTCCCTTCCCTGCGGACGTTGGTCTCTTCGGTTGTCCTACCACTGTCGCCAATGTCGAGACCGTCGCCGTCGCCCCCACGATTTGCAGGAGGGGTTCCAGTTGGTTCGCTGGATTCGGTCGCGAACGGAATCAGGGAACCAAGCTTTTCTGTATCAGTGGTCACGTCAACAACCCTTGTGTCGTCGAGGAGGAAATGAGTATCCCCCTCAAGGACTTGATCGAGAAGCATTGTGGTGGTGTTCGTGGAGGATGGGACAACCTTTTAGGTATCATCCCTGGCGGAAGTTCTGTTCCGGTAATTCCTAAGGACGTGTGTGCTGAGGTGCTGTACGTGGGACTCCACTTGCCCTCTCCGTTTCTACCCCGGCTCATTCGCGTCGATATACATCAGGATGGACTACGATTCTCTCAAGGACGCTCAGTCCGGTTTGGGAACCGGTGCCGTGATTGTCATGGACAAATCGACTGATATTGTCGCCGCGATTGCGAGGTTTGCACACGTGAGTACCCTTGTTTGGTCTCTGAGCGTCCCCCACGACACGAGTTTAACTTGACATCCACTCACGTTTTGCACCCCAGTTTTATAAACACGAGTCGTGCGGCCAGTGCACACCCTGCCGAGAGGGCACCACATGGATGATGAAACTGATGGATAGAATTGCCGAGGGCCGTGGGCACTTACGAGAGATCGATATGCTTCTGGAACTCACGTCAGTTTTCTTTCCGCCATACCTCTATCCCCGATCCATACATTTGCTTATCTTCACCCATCTATTGGTTCGCCTTGCACAGCAAACAAATCGAGGGTCGGACGATCTGTGCTCTTGGAGACGCCGCTGCGTGGCCCATCCAGGGTTTGATGAGACACTTCCGACCTGAGGTTGAGGCGAGGATCGATAAATTCAGGGCAGAGAACGGTCCGGTCTTGTTTGGTGGACGGTTGCTGAGCCAGGTCGATCCAGCACATGCCCTTCCCGACAACCTTGGGGCCAATTTAAAAGAGATCGACACCCCCCACTAGATAGTTGACTTACACAGTATTACTTTTTGCTGATTTGGATTCCACGTGCTGTGCTGATCTGTGTGGGACCCCCCCCCCCCCCCTACGGAAGTTCTGGCCGGTGATTTCCGGCGATAAAGGGACGGAACCACGGGCGATGTACCATCTTGAAAAATACATACACTGGAATTTTAAACAGCAGACAGAATGTATTCAACCTATGGACACAGGCTGGAGTGAGTTGGTCATTCTAAGGGCAAAAAATAAGGGTGTAGTCGGACGAAAGGTTAGAGTCGCGAGTCCACAAAGCGGTCCCGCTGTGCTCATCGTAAGCGTACGCATGAGCATCCGGGCATTGATCCTCTACACGTCCAAACGAACCTTAAGTCGCAGAAGATGTCGATGAGGGGTTGGATGGATGACCTACTGAAGTAATAATAGTAGCGCACACCACTTGTGGGGCACGTATCCGGGGTACTAAATGACCCCGAGCAACAATTGGGGGAGTTGGCTGTACATATAATCCCATAAGTTGGTGCTTACCATAGCGGAGGCAAACGGGTGCATACCAGGATCTCCGCTCAGGTTCGCGAAGCATGAACTCTTGCATCCCACGATCACACCGCTCAAGTTCCTGTGGGCCAACTCTGACGGGCCTAAAATCCATCCGTGAAAAAACGCGCCAGAGAGAAATGTCCGAAGGCTGGAATCGGCTTACATGCTGTATTTAAATCCACAGGACAAGAGGCAGTTGGGCACCCTTTGTTGGAAGTTATTGTCATTGGAAGGTTACTTCCGTCGACCAGCGACACATCATAAAAGTCAGGTTTGCCACCCGCACCGAGGGTCCACTCTGCCAACGAGACTGGGGGGACCCCTGGAGAATACTTCTATCAGCTACACAGATAATTAGGCCTTAGGGATTGGTATTCAGACACACCGTTCCGGTGCCTGGATCGCAAAGAAGTCCGCCGTTGCAGCCGCTGGTGGCGCATGAATTTGGGCCGGGGTTTACGGAAAAATTACACTCAGTTCTCCCCCATATTCTTCCCGCAGTCCAATTGTACGGGACCGTGAATGTCAGTGTGGCACCGGAGGCCTGTTCCCAACCTGTAGGTTGGGATGGCACGGACTTTCCGGTGTTAAGATCTGTGTCCAAGGCTGGCCTGGGGGACTTATCAGCCGGTCGTTCATACGCTCATGGTCTCCGGCCGCACCAAATCGCGAAAGGACAGTGGTTTGTAACTGTGAAAGTCCGAAATCGTCCCGGACCGGCATTTCCGGAAACGGGACTTGGGATTGGTGTGGACGACGATGTCGAAGTTGGGTTCACCGAAGATGTGGCCGTCACAGCGAGGGCCGCCACGCTGCGTTTGAGGGAACAGACCTTCATCCTAGTTGTGGAGATGGATGCGAGTCTCCAAGCCGTGCTATCTCGACCCTCGACGCCTCAAGGCCTCGTGGCTGGGGCCCGCGGCACGGCCACTACCAAAGAAGGTGGCACTCAAATCGCTAAGCCATGATCCAAGTTAAAGATCCTTCAGGATGCGGAACGAGGGTGGCCGGGAGAAAACGATCCACGGATGTATTTCGACTTAGACTACATGCCTGCGCGAGCTGGTAAATATTACAGTTCTTTTCACTAAATAAGGCGCGGCGGGACTCTCGATATTCCGGCCAGGACCCGAAAAACTTCCAGTTCTACCGTAACGCCGAGTGGCAATTAGGTTAGGATAATGTTGAGGGTGTCTCGTCGCGAAAACTTCAAACAAAGTTGTCACCAACGTGCCGAAAGGTCAGTAATGTTTGGTCCTGATGTTGCTACTGGGGGTGTGAATGTCCAATGTCTTTTTGTGGTAAAGGCGGCCCTCAACATGCACACTCTCCAACGCTCGAGAGCACACCCCTGTTGTGTGCCGTCACATACTAGTCTCCCTCCACATAAGTAATTCAACATGTTGTGGACCGTGAACCTGGACCCCTCGAGAGGGGTGGCAAGATCACGGTGCCGAACGTGGTTATTACCTGGCTAATCTAACATGTAAGACTGGGAAAACCATAGCACGCAGTGAGGGTGCACCCCACCAGGGAGGGGGGCCTTGAGGGCTGTGTCCACCACCGTCGGGTGCAGTCAGTGTTCGCACTCCCAGTCACGGCAACGAGCCCAAATGGGAATCTTCTTTCGATGACAACTTCGTTTGAAGTTTTCACGACAAGGTACGTTCCATAATATCTCAACCCGTGTATGAACAGTTATGGTAGAAGTTTTCGTTTGATCATGACCGAAATATGGTCGGAGATCGCGCCACGCCTTATTTAGTGAAAAGCACTGCAAGGAGTTTGACGTTCCGCAAGGTCATACACCCCATAATTTCTTGGCGTCGTTACCCTCCTCGCCCGTAACACCCGCCACATCTAACAACGTCCAAATATCGTTGGTACGATTTTTGTCGTCGCGACGCACGAATGCATAGATCAGGAAGAAACGGGAAACCTGCGGCAGGAATACCATATACTCCTTGACCAAGCTTTGTTCGGACCCCTCGGCCGATAGTACCGTCAGGAGAACCCCCAGGATCGAAGATAGTATGTCTGCTTCGAGCGATGACCCGAAGAAACGTGATAAGGAGGCGGGGGGTATCTGTTGAAGCAGAGTCCATTTGTGTTCGTCCGTTGCTAATGTATTCCACGACCTTGTGAATGCGGCTAGGTTCATCGGGGGCCGATGCTGTTGATTCGTTTGTGGTTTCGTGGGGAGTACGGAAGCGGTTTCTGGCTTGAAGATCGTATGAGAACCGGATGATCTGAAGATACCTCCCCCATACTTTGCGCTTCTCGTCTGCTTCGCCTCATGGAATGAATTCTGGAGATGTTTTTGTTCCGGTTGCTCGTTTTCTGGTATCTCGGTGTTTGGGATGGGTGTTGCATTTGTCAACGACAAAGTTGGTACCGGTCGGTCGAGGGGGCGGGAGTAAACTGGGGTCAAGAGATCGTCCTGGGCACGAGTGGTGGGAGGTGTGTCGATGATTTCAATGGGGACACGACGGGTCCGCGGTTTTGGCAAGGGTGGTGCGGGGCGTGCAGGTTTGGATCGCTTTGAATGCTCAAGCGCAAGTGCTTCGACCTTTTGAAGCTCCTCCTTGATAGAGGGATTGTCAGACTCAAACTTGAGCGCTCGTCGCAGATCTTGGTGCGAACTTCAGGGGGAGAAATAGGCGTATCAAATGGCGTCTCACCATCTTGAGATCCATCGAGATTTTCCAGATGTATCCTTGCCTGGCCACGACGGAACAGCGCTTTTACATTGTTCTTCTGGATTGTCAGCGTGGAGGAAGTGTCCCTTTCTGCATCTTGATATCTATGCGGAAGGGTTGGCGGTTGGGAGAGTTATATCGGCAATCCACATACTTGCCTAATTTCAGATACGCGGCCGCCCTGTTCAGATAGAATGTAGGGTTGTTCGGGTCCGCAAGTATCGCGGAGGTGTAATGACCGATACTAGCTGGAAAATCTCCCGCCTTGAATGCAGCATTTCCCTGGTGGGGTTCCCGTTAACCGAGGGTATCCGTCTGAGTGTAGGGCCTTACAAGGTCTTTTTCCTTTAGGCTGGCGGCGGTATCTGATGACATGTTGGTTGTCGATCAACGGCACTCTTGACGCGGACGATAAGGTCGCCGTGATGGACTTCGTTTCTGCACCCGCATCCCTCAGTCGACACCTGAACTCGGTCGCCCCCCCACCCCGCCTTTTTCACTCTATATACCAGCCGAACAGCTCCCTTCTCTGTTTGGCTGCAACCGAGTCGTATATCTTCGGTGGGAGACAGTCTGGAGACATACTGGTAAGTTACCCCCGTGGTGTCTTCGGTCTTGAACGAAACATTCGTTGCATAGGTTTGGGATCGCCACTTATATTCGAAAAAGACGGTGCTAAAAGGTCATGAGGGGAGCGTCCTCGCCATGGAGTATGCCACTTCCAAGAGATGGCTTTTCAGCACTTCGGGTACGCTACTTCATCGCGTGCCTTCCAAGTATCGCCTGATCACACTCGCCGTTAGCGGACAGTACCGTGAGGGTGCGTTGTGATGTCTTGCGCCCTGCACAGACGTGGCGCCTCACGTTCCAGTTACAGGTCTGGGATACAGTCGATCTGGTTCCTCTCTACGTCCTAGACCCATACCTTCAAACTGATGCTGGTGATATCTATTCACTTGCTTGGTCACAGTCCCGCGAGACCGTCTACTTTGGGTGCCAAAACACATCTATCCAATGGATCCAGTTTGGTAGAGATTCGGTCATGGCCCCGCCTAGCTCTCAGCCCCGTCCTGTTCACAAGTTTTTTGCGGGCAGTCACCCTCAATACCAACACACGGTGTCCATGGACTCCACGAACGAAACTGTTCCCACGCAGCGGTCGGATGCTACTTCTTCACAAGTGGAGTGCACAGTGCTTAGTATACCCGCAACGAACATAGTCTCATCTGCCCATCATGGGTATGTGTACTGTATGGCAGTTTCCCCTTCCCCGTACTGGGGGTCGGATGACATACTTTACACGGACGCACAGTCGTGCGTGTATCTTGTCACAGGAAGTGGGGATGAATCTGTTAAGGTGAGTTAATTGCCACCTCGTACCGTGTGAGGCTAACGGGGGAACAGTTGTGGGATTGTTCTTCCCCCTCTCCGACCCTGCAATACACCTTCGAATGTAACCAAGGTGCCGTTTTGTCTATTGCAGTGAGGGGAGAAACGATCTATGCTGGGTGTCAGGACGGATACATCAAGGTTTTGGATCTCGAGACCAGAACCCTTGTCAGGACTATCATCGTTCGTGAGGTCAATAGTCGAGCGCCTCAAGCGGGTGGATTTCTAACCGAAGTTGTAGAATGTCGCGGTTCTTTCCCTCTCTATGTTGCACTCCGATCTCTACAGTGTGTCAGCAAAAGGCCAGATTCAGGTGGGCGGAAGGTCGTGAGCGCTGGGCCGTTTCTAAAGGATTATCAGAGGTGGTCTGCATCGTTTGATTGCACGGCAGAATCAGACGGTCACACGGACAGCATCATTCTGTCTTCGGCGGTAACATACAGCGAAGAGTCTGGTCAGTTCCAACTAGTGACTGGAGCGAACGACGGATATATCAAGGTATGCGCGAGGGACCCCTCTCCCAACCCAGCACTCACGCCCCCCAGGTATGGGATGTTGAACCTCCTAAATCTGGAGACCGTTTGGACGGTAGCTTTCACCGCCCAGTAGCTCAGCGTGGGATTGAAAGCACAAACGGTCGGCAGGGTTGCCCACCCTTGACCGATTCTTCCTGATATTGTTTTTTCGAGACACCATGCTCTACGCCCTCTCGAGATTCATCTCGATCCCCAGCGTCAGTAACAGTCCCCAACACAGGGAAGATTGCCGCCAAGGTGCCATATGGCTGAAAAAATGCTTAAATCAACTCGGAGCATCGCAGTCAACTCTTGTGAGCAATTCCCGTATTCTCGATACACAATTGCTACCGTTCCGACTTAGGTATCGACTGGGGAAACAACCAATCCCCTCGTGTTAGCGACATTTCAAGGAGCCCGTCACGAGGCTCCGAAGAAACGCGTGCTATTTTATGGGCATGTCCGAATTAAACCCACAGACGCACGGCCCGACTGACAACCATGCAGGCATTATGATGTAATGGCAGCCCCGGCTCGCGACTGGCAGACAGACCCGTTCAACCTAACGGGAAGGAACGGGTACTTATATGGACGGGGTGCGACAGACAACAAAGGCCCAATCATCGCAGTCGCATGTGCTGCTGCAGAACTGTTACGCAAGAGGTCGCTCAGCGTCGACCTCATCATGCTGGTTGAGGGAGAAGAGGAGTCCGGTAGCGTTGGGTTCAGGGAGGCCGTTCAAAAGAATAAGGTCGGGAGCCCGTATGTTCAAGCGAAATCTTTCTAACGGGACTACGAATAGGATTCGATCGGCGAAATCGACGCCATTCTCATCAGGTGGCTCTTTTGACACAGTTGACATCCGGCATTCTCAACGCGATCACTAGCAATTCTACCTGGATTGACGAGACAACTCCGTGCATTACCTATGGCCTGAGGGGAGTCATCCATTGCGGTATCGAGGTACAAACCTTTTCAGCGCCAAGCTGATCTGCGGGCTAACTCCACTCTAGATATTCAACGACCGGCCGGACTTGCACTCTGGAATAGAAGGAGGCGCGACAGCAGAGCCACTTATTGACATGTTGGCTACGTTTTTTGTCATGAACGGTGAATACGATCGATTAACCGTTATCGTCTAGGGTCAAGTTGCTCTCAAAAATTACAGACGAGAATGGAAGGGTAATTGTGCCGCAGTTTTGTGAGTCGGTTCATCCAAGTTCCAACGCTCCAACCTCAAAGTCCAGGAGACGACCATGTCCGTCCTCTAACTGAGGAGGAATCCGGGCTGTACGAACGAATTGCTTCGATCACGGGACGATCGACTGAGTCCCTGTCGTCGAAATGGCGCGAACCTTCATTCACTGTCCATAACATCCAAGTGTCTGGCCCAAGGAGTACGTTGTCAACGCCCTGATTCGTGGACGGAGGCGCTGAACCCGGCTAGATCCCACCGTGATCCCTTCCCGGGTGAAGTCGCAGGTGTCGGTACGGATAGTACCCGATCAAAACCTGGATACAATCGCGGAAAACTTGTGCGAGTTCTTGGAGGTACTGTTTTCAGGGTTGAGGTCCCCCAATTCGATCGAGGTAACGTCCCGGACTGCATCTCTTCAGTTGACCTGCCATTCACCGCCACCTCTAAGGTCAAAATTGACCATAAGGCGGACTGGTGGTTGGGACGGCTTGATGACGAGTGGTTTGAATTTCTAGAGGCCTCTGTGAGAGAGGAATGGGGAGTGACTCCACTCCGGATCAGGGAAGGAGGGGTGTGTGTTCTTCTCTGGGTATGCCGTATTGGATACTAAATCCCGTGGGGTAGTCCATTCCGTCTGTTCCGTACCTCGAAAAGGAGTTCGGCTGTCGCGCCTTGCATCTCCCTCTCGGCCAGAGCTCTGTGAGCGATATGCTACCTCTCTATGTTCTGATCTGTTCAGCGTTTTTTGTGCGCAGGATCAAGCACATCTTCCAAATGAGCGAATTTCTTTGTTGAATCTTCGCAAGGGAAAGGCTGTCATCGAGAGGTTCCTGTCTGCCGTCGGGAATAAGTAGGACGAGGAGAATTTGCAGTGCCAGATGATCGATCAGCTCGGTAGCGATCGGGTAGTTTGTCCCTACTTAGAATATGTCTGAACCCCAGCCTCCAGACGTCGACGGATCAGATTATTCGAAGTTGCTCGCTGGCCACCTCGGGCATCTCACTCCATCCCAGGAGGAGTCCTTGGAAACATTCAAGGGAAGCCTCCATAAGGCGGATCTCTACAATCCGAAGGGGGACGATGGTGGCCCCCCGTCCCACGATGATACGACCTTACTGTACGTCCACTGCAATCCGCCGCCTCTTTCTGGTCCCGTTCACATCCCCAGCTGATACAGCCGATTCCTCCGTGCCCGGAAGTTTGATGTTGGTAAAGCACAGAAACAGTTTGCGAATACCGCTAGCTGGCGGGTGGAGCATGATGTGGGGAACTTATATGCCACATTTGACCCGGAAGAGATGGAGTCGGCGAAGGGGTTCTATCCTAGGTGGACCGGCAGGCGAGACAGAGTATAAACCCTCGACTGCAGGTTCACAATATACTGAATATCGTTGCTAGCTAGGGATTCCGGTGTACGTCTATCGATTAGCATCCCTGGAACCTCTTTCGAAGGAGATATTCGCGGTTAAGCCCGGAAGACGATACCAACGCATGTACGGTCACTGTTTCCGAGCCGTTTCTCATGTCCCTCAGCGCTTCATTTCACAGAGTTGCCTTGTGGGAGTTCATGGCACTGTTCACACATCCATTATGCTCCCATCTCCCTCATCCCACCTCCCCCACGCCAATATGCTCTGTAGTCTCTATCATTGACTTTGAGAACGTATCCTTCAAATCTCTGTGGAGCCTCCGGGGGCACCTGCAGGAAGCCAGTGCGTTGGCAACAGCCAATTACCCTGAAACGTTACACACCATCGCGGTTGTGAACGCACCATCCTTCTTCCCGGCTGTGTGGGGATGGATCAAGGTCAAACCCGGTTGCTTATTCTCGTCTTATTCACGCGGCTTATCGTCTCGGTCCCTGGCAGAACTGGTTTGATGAAGGAACGAGGGACAAAGTTCACGTTTGCGGACGAGATCCTGGCCCCGAGTTACGTAAGTTCATCGACAACGAGAACATACCGAAGGTGTATGGGGGGGAATTGGATTTCAAGTTTGAGGATGAACCTAATTTAGATCAAGCTGCGAAGGATGCAATCGGGGAGGTGCCCAAGGGCCCGGTGATATTTATGGATGGTGCTATCGTAAGGCCGCACGAAGGGGGATTTATTAGTTGACCTGTGCGGCACGTTTGTCCAAATGAGATAAATGTGAAGAACAGAGCCATGGGGCTGGATGGAGAGGTCAAAGCTGCGCACAGACGCAGGGTGGTGTCCGCATCCGCTGGGAAGGGCAAGTATGCTCATCCTGGGAGTGTCGTGTTGTGTTTGTGTGAGCCCCGCCGGAGAGTATGTGGCATGGGTGGTGAGAACTCATCCTACTCACGGCTGTGCGGTCCAAGGTTGACATGGATGCACGAACCAAAGTTTGCGACAGACAGGTTATGTGTATTTCGAGGGAGATCGTGTACCTCAAAGGCTAGCACTTAAAGGGGGCAGATCTACAACCTTGCCGACAATGTTGTACCGTTTCCTGGAGGCAAAATGAGATATTGGAACAATGGGAACAGCAGGGCGTTAAACGCACTCAAAGAACGAATACCAATCTTCCAACACCTTCCTTTCATTCTCGGGGAGCGTACTGTAGTCCGAAACGGCGTCTCCTGGCTTTAGACTTGACATTCCTAGGGCTTTTGAGGCGTCCTTTCCGGCAAATAAGTTGTACGACTTTCCCTTGCCATACGCCTCGACCTTCTTGCTCACGTCAAATATCGTGCCTTCCAGGTCATGAGTGAGGGGAGAGACTGCAAGAGAAGGCGACAATACCTTTGATGGCAACGTAGATAGGTTTCAAGGGATCCGAGCCATCGAACTCCCTGAGCTGTTCTTGAGTGTAGGGGATATCCAAGGGCTCGGCGAGGTTCTCGTTGGGGGGTTGCATGATGTTGCCTGCACGAGGTTTCGGGTTTGTGTCTTCCGGTTGAGGCTGAGGGGAGTCCGATGGCGTCCGTCGCAGGAAAAAGTAGGTGAGAGTGAGTACTGCGAGCAGCCCGCTGGTGTATATTGCCACAATGTTGGCGTTGGGCATGATCGTAGTCTCCTCAATCAGACCACGTATACCTCTGACGATCACCTACTCGGGATATCGTAGATCGGATGTGCGGTCTCATGGACTCGGATCAGTACCTCCACCGTCTCGAGGATTTTCTCTCCCACCTCTCCCGAAATCTTTGTTTGCTGCCCATCCAAACGACGTCGCGAAACAGTCTTTCCCTCTACCCCCAGAATGGGAGACGTGGTGGGATTGGGCCGCCTCTACACGTGTTGCAGAGCCATGGATCGAACTTCTCAGTTACTATGTGGCGCTCTTGAACTTATATTCATACTCTCATGCTGACTGACTGCTCGCTTAGATGGGGCGGGGCCCGGCCGGTAATATTCCTGGCCCGCTCTCTAAGCTAATTGACGACGTCAGGGCTCTCCAGCTCACTCGTGGACAAGGTTCCCCCCCCCCTGCCGGCTGGGTATCGTACGCAACTCCAGGAAGCACACTACACCAACATCAACACGAGCTGCAATCAGACTTCGGTGCAGGGGATGTCACCAAAGAAACTACATGAGGTATCTGCCATGACCGCACATATTGTGCACCTGCTTCGAACGTCCCCTGCTCTCAAAGGTGTGCAGCATATTGTTGATGTCGGCGCTGGTCAGGTAGCTGTCTCCCATTGGCCTTGACCCCCTTCTGAAAAGAACGACTAGGGTTATCTTTCATGGAACCTACGGGCACTTGGAATGCATGTCTTGGCTTTAGATGTGTCGGATAGCCAAGCGAAGGGGGCAGAGAGGCAAGGGTTGCGTCAAAAGTCGCCGAGTGACCAAGGGTCTTTAACATACCAGATTGGAAAGATTACCCCGGGCACTCTTCTCCAATCGGTAGACAGGTGGATTACAGAACTTTCTCCTCTGGTCACGGAGTCACGCCCACCACCTGTACTATTTGTTGCGCTCCACGCCTGTGGGAGCCTCACACCCGACATCTTCCGCACATCCGTCTCAGAAATGGATGGAAGTGATGGGAGGAAGTGCAGCAGTTGGTCCCTCAAGGCAGCGATCGTCGTTGGCTGTTGTTATAATCTGATGGAGGGGAAAGGTCGGTCTCCCTCATGACACTCCACAGAGGTCTCATGAATCCCCAACACAGATTTCCCTTTATCTTCTGGTGTCTTGCGAAATAGTTTTTCCCTGTCATCATCACACCTTCAACTGGCAGCACAAGTTCCATCGGTTTGGTTAGACAGCAGAGCACAAACACAGGTTGCACTCCGGAAGGTTTCGTGGAGGGCACTCCTCGAAGTGACCACCGAGAGTGATTCCCTGGATGCTTGTCCCACTACAAAAAACCGTCTTGGTAGAGTCAGTGACAACTTATACCAAGATTGGAGACAATTCCTTCAGGTGTCATCAGTCAAATTGCACAGGAAGCCCATCCCCGGGATGGAACTGTTCCCTGAGAAGCTCGCCCAGGTGGAAAAACAGATAGCTACCCTCCATACACTCCGCTGTTTACTGGGCTCATGTGTTGAGAGCTTGATTATCTGGGATAGGTATGCCTGGCTGAAGGAGGTATCTAGGGGTGGAATATGTTTCGAGGCACACCTTCTAAACCTGTTTGACCAAAATCAAGCCAGTGGTAGGAACATTTCAATTACCATTCTATCCAAATAGGTCGGAGCTGGAAATGTAATGTAAGGACTAGGAGCTACCTTCAGTGATCCCATGTATCTGGCTATTCTTCTGGCACAGAAGTGCCTGGGTAAACTGTTGGCCAATTGCAATTGACATGGGCCATGCCACGGCATTCCCAATTTGCTGATGCATCTGGGGGGGGGGGTTGTGGGTGGAAACAGGGCCAGAAAACATTTTACACACAGTCTTTACACTTCCACCTTCTGAATGGAAAGTATAATCATCTGCAAATCCCTGTAGGCGTGCCAATTCTCTAACTGTAACAATCCTCCTGCACTGTTTGGAGGGGTAAGTAACATGTGTATAAAGGTAGGAGGCACAAAATCTGTGGTGTCACCATCTCAGGCTGCATTAAACAGTAGCAGTCTTGCTTACTCACCTCACAGATGGATGGAGAACCCAGGATTGCTTTGCAGTGGGCCCAATGTTGGTAACAATTGTATGGAAGTAGTGATGTTTGCTGAGACGTCCACATGGTCCTGATAGCTGTGTCAGCTGTAGGAGGTGGAGTCATTTATAGATTGTACCTGCTCTAAAGCCTCCTTTTGCAACAGCAGACAGAGGGTGTGATGTCTGGTATTGTTGGATCTCCAAGTTGAGTCCTGGTCACAGATAATCAGTATCTGGGGGGGGGGAAACAGTAGATAATATACTTCTATAATCAGCACCTGGTTCCAAGGGCACATTGACAACCCTGTACACTGTAAGGTAAGTTTCAGAGATGATGGATAGTACCCACCGTTTCACTGTATCTTTATTAAATGATTGAGTAAAATGCTGAAGGTCCCTTGGGGGGTTTTCTGTTTCTCTACACCACTTCTGATATACAGTTTGTGGGTCTTGATCATAGAGGACCTCCCCATTGATGTATCCAGCCCGCCCCCTTATCTCATCAACCTTAAATCTGGCAGGTTCAAGGTGGTCTCCAGATATAGGAAAGGATACTGTTTCACTGGAAATGGTGAATTATCAGGTAGGGCAGGATGATTATTCCATTGTAACTCACCAGTACCAATCAAACTGAGGAAGGTCCGATATTGCATCCTCAATAGTGATGAAGTTCCTGGCAGCACACCCCTTTCCAGTGATAACTGGGGTGATTGGATTGTTGTGGGGAAGCTTTATTTCTAACTTGTCCACTTGGGGGAAGGTGTGGGATGGTTGGGGGAGTTCTGGGAGGACTTGGCCAGCCTACAAGAAAGTGAGGAGTGGATATGCTAGATATAGAGCAGTTCTTGCCTTTGCAGCAAATAAAAAGAAGCGCACCCTTGACTGGGGAGCACCATAGTGACCTGCTTGCAATAACGAGAACCTAACTTGATAACTAGACATCACATATTTAGATTTGCCCAGAGGAGAAGTTTAAAACTTACTTCATTGCAAGGAGTGCATAAGCTAGGAACTTGAGCCCACCCATCTTTATCCCTCCACCCACATGGTATTGGGATAGTTGGGTTGCATTGAGGGAGAATTGCAGAAACCCTCTAACATTTTCAAAAAAGCAGAACCTGGGTTTTAAGAAATCAACCCAGGAAAGGAGGTTTAGTATAAGGTTGGATTTTTTGTCATCTGCCTTCTGAAACATATTGAGGGTTGAATGAGGTTGACTAAGCCCATCATCAATCAGTGTCTAGGCATGGAAAGGAACCTTACTTACCAGGGGAACCCTGCAACAATGATATCAATAGACTTGGGCTCAGGAGGAGGAGGAACTTTTGTCTTTGTTCTTATACAACTTGGATGGTCCTCCTCTTCCCAAAAGCCATTATGAAACTTGACTGCATAATGAAGCATTTCATTTGTGCACTGATTATAAACAATTGTTTTCTCGTCCTTTGTGTAGTCACTTTTAATGATTTAGTGTTCAGCAGCACAATAAATTAGAAGGAGATACCTTAATGACTTTGCAGCACTAGGGGATATTTCAATTGCATGAGTTAGCTTGAATGGTGCTCCTGAGGCCTTCATCCCAAGACTGAAGGCACCTGTTCCAGCAAAGAGATCAAGGGCCTTTAGTTGTGATTGGGTAGCTTGTTTAGCCTCTGCAAGAAGTGTATCCTTCCTCTGAGTGAGGCAGGGAAGGCATGCATGAACTTCAGAGCTGTCCAGGACCTCCTTCTGAGACCAATGGCTCTTGTGAAGGGTAGGGAATGAGTACTGGAGAAAAAAGTGTTGTGGAGAAGCATTGATCCAGGCTTGAAGGTCTCCAATCTTTTTAAGAACAAGGGCATATGCCTTTTGAATGATTGCAGAGAATGAGATATTAGTAACCTGGTTTGTCAAAAAAAGCTCATTCTGGGAGGCATTAGTGCCTTGAAACAACAACAATTTGATAACCTACCTCATCCTTTAGAGTGCCCTTCGGCTTCCCAGTAACATCACTGAGCCTTCCCAATAGCCGGACTTTGATCTGAGGATCTCTTCTGTCCAGTGCTTCTTGCCTCAGGGGAATTATCTGCCCAAGGCCACATGTTACATTCCCAGTTTTGAACTGGACAAAATCATATGGATGGTAGGATACCCCATGGAGCTCAAAGCCATCCTGAGAGAAATGAGGAAAGGCCCTTGCTTCAGCAGCCTTGGTCCTTGTACAGTTCATACAGAACCCAGGGTCACTGGGAGGAGCCAAATCTTTAGGGAGGTCTACAAACTCTCCCTTAGATGCAATATATTCCATCCTGCTAGGCATTAGAAGGATGATAATCATGATCACAGCACAGGTCAAGCTTACTTGCAATAGAATGATGGTTTGGGAGCATGGAGCATACAGCTTGCCAATGTCTTCCCACATGGCACCTTCCCAAGTATATCTCCAAAGGGAACATCATCACACACTTGAGTCATGAAGAGTTCCCTTGAATCCGAAACCTCCTCCAGATAGGTCTTTGAGGAGTGCTCAAACCAGTGGACATGTGCTGCCTTTTTCCCAAGGTTATCAGTCATTGAGATAAGCTTGGCAAACCTACCACACTGATTAGTAAGCAAACACTGGATCAGATTTACCTACCAGAAGTAGTCAGCAATTTTGTCTGGCCATGAAGGCAGGTTGCAGTATTCATTGAGCTTTTGTTGGAGCCCATCCATTGCCAAAACCACTATATCCCCAACCTAATGGAGGAACGTAATGAGAAAGTCACATCCATACTGGGCTTGCAACTCACAACAAAACTTTGTTCATCAATCTGACCTCTGCTGAAGAAGTTCCCTCCGAAAATTCTGTGCAATCCATCTAACCTAACTTGCCATCTGCCCATGCAAAATTTCTTGAGCAGCTGGTCAACAAACTCCACCTCGGAGGGTCCAAGTTGCAGGTGTTCGTGCTCACGATCCCCAAAGTTGACCTGGTAAGGGACTTCGCGAAATAGCCCCTGTGATAGGTGGTAAACCAATGGGGTAACCACCGTCTGATTCTGGTTCTTTGCCTGTTGAACCGCCTGCTCTGGGTTCGCTAGGTTCGGCAAGTCCACCTTTCTGCGCTTTCCTTCTGCTTGGTGCCGTATCATGGTCAGTGCTGAACCATCACTCAGCGACTTCAGAAGAAGACATCCCAGTAGCCTATTTGAAACGTCCAGGCTTAACCCAGCGTAATCCTTGATAACAGTTTTGATCATTTCCGACTAGGGGCGTTCAGAGTCGGGATGACAGTGTGAGAAGGGATCGCCTACCGTCTCGATTAGGTCCCGAACATCGGGCTCTCTCCCGAAGATTGTATGATCCAGATTGGTGGCGCAGGCAAGGAGATCGGTCACGGTCGCAGAAGTGTTGGCAAGCAGGCTTGAAACAGCGATCTGGGCCATGCGGTGAAACATGTAGAACTTGACATAAATGGGGAAATATCCAACGGAGGGTACCCCAAGTCTGTACCACGCATGCCCCGTCTCAACGTAAAAAGGGCTAACCATCATGAGAAATGCAATTCAACGACGTAGAAAACAACGCACTCGTTATGTTTCTCATAATCAATTGACGCTTTGATTATTGGTGTCAGATGGAGGAGAACAGGTTCGTCGACGTCCTCATCCTCGTCTGGCATCTCGTCGCCACGTACAGCAAGCACTTCGCCAACGCCTTCGATAGTCGAATTATAACCATCATGGGCAAGGTCGTCTAATTCCGCGAATATGTCTTGCTCTCGCGAGAAAAACGTGAAGTTGTTCAAAATCCGAACCGGTTTCTCCCCGCGACTTTGGGGTTCTCCAGGGATAACAACGGTGTCCTTAGTTTCCCTCGGAATACCCTCATTGGGTCGAAAACCTGGGTTGTCCGTGAGCGAGGGGACATTTTTTATCACATGGGGAACAGACTTGGAGGTAGATTTGATTGAACTGTATTTGGCTCTAGCTGGGACAACGCTTTAAGGTCACCCTCGCTGGAGGATAACCGGGACTCACGGTGTCTATACTCCTCTTGTTCTGATGATATTCCGTTCCCTCTGCGTCCGATACTGCTGGAGGACTGTCGCCAAAACTGATGTCGAGAGCTGACGGGTGGTTTCTACGATAACGGGAAGACATCGGTCGTGGTAAACGATCAGAAGTTGGTCAAGGGACCCCGAACGAGCGATCGGTGACATCATGCGCGATTCTCTGTTGTGTCTTGGTTGTGTCCAACACATCGGATCAACAGAAACCAATTTTTGGGCCACTTTCCAAAAAACAGACAGCATCCACTACCGAACAAGCGACAAACCGGAAACTACGGTGGTCTGCCTAAGCGCTCTTTGGCCCATGCTCCTGCTTCCACCACTAGAGGCATACATCACATCAGCTCTTTCCCAAGCCTAATGAATGGAGTTGATTACCCACCGAAATCATTCGCTTGATACCCTCCTCGACCCCAACCTGTGGCTCGTAACCAAGAACCCTCCGAGCTTTTTCGATATTATGCCACCTCACACCACAACTATACGCAACCCTGAACCGCGTAAACATGTGGGGCTTCCCCCGTAGCCAACCCCAAAACTCCGCAAGCGATGCGAAAACATAGCCAAGAGATTGCGGGAACACGATTCTTCGTTTTTCCAATATTTTTTCTTTGCCCTCAGGATCGATAATCTTGTCCAATTCATTCCAAACATATCTCGTAAAGTCCCAGAAGTAAACGGGCTCCCCGTTCGTGATGAAGAACACCTGCCCGGCAACCTGCAACGGAGAGGTCTTCGCCCTGGAGAGAGCGGTCTCGGAAAGGGCATCGAATTTGGTGCGAACAATGGGACGAGGCTGATGTTGGAACGAAGGGTCGTAGAAATTTTGGGTGATGCGGTTGCTTTCCGGGGACTGTTGTAATACAGGGCCGGGAGGTCGTGCCTCCGAAGTGGGGATACGATGGTGACCCGTCGAGAGTCGGACTGGAGGGAGATATCTATCCAGCATGTCTGTTTCTTTGGCAGACAACGACAAGGGCTCAAGGGGGTCTCGTTCTGGGCCAGGATCGATGAGTTTGTCCGCCGCGAGAAGGTGGGCGTAGGCGACGTTCTCGACATAGGACCAATCGAAAAGATTGGTGTTGTCCCCAATCTGGAAATGCGTTTGTCCCCGGTTGTAAACTTGGTATAACCCCTGCATGACCTGCCTGTCCCCAGGGCTGGAAAATAATGAGCACAACCGTCAGGATTACAGCTATGGGACGCACCCGTAGATACCTGCTGGCCTCAGAGCGACAGTAAGAAGGCCACCCTTCCCATTAGCAGCCAATACTATCTCTTCCGCCTTGGCTTTAGACTCATTGTATGCATCCATGGCTTTCTCCGGGGCAGGCAGACGTTCGTCGGCACCGATGATGTTGGAGCCGTCAAAAACGATGCCAGCAGAACTTGTGAAGACGAGCTTTTGGACCTTGTTGGCGATGGCTGCGGCTATCACGGCCGAGGTACCTTCGACGTTGACCTTCCAGTATAATGCGTCATCGTCCAGCCCATGAGGTGGGGAAGCGGTGTGGATAATACACGTCGTGCCGCTCTAAGAAGACATTTGAGTAAAACCGGGTAGGAAAGGCTAGTGAACCAACAGAGACCTTTCTGAGGGCATCGGAAATAGAATCCTGTTCAGTAATGTCCCCAGTGTAGAAAGGAACGTCGTGACAGCGTTGGACGATGTCGAAAACTGAGACAGAATCACCCCTCGCCAACAAAGCGTTGACAATGTGACGGCCTAGAAACCCGCTGCCACCAATTACAAGGTAAACGTTCTTCGAGGCTGAGGTCATTTGTGTTGCAGGATCCAACGTTGAACGAGGAGTGGCCGAAGACTCGTGGCCGCTTTCCGTTTGTTTACATTTGTTTGTCCCCCGCCAAATGCTCGCTCGCGGTGGTTTCGTTCACAATAAATTAAGAAGGCGGTGTGGAGCCAGGGAAATGTGTAGGAACGGTTACCAGAATGGTATGCTATGCGTGGACACCCAAAGGTATTTGACCGCGCGCAACTACCGTCGCTAATCTGTGTCTGGTGCGCGGGACATCTTTGCTGGTCCCCATGTGATGTA